>OKSX01000017.1_pt1 | contig 160088 bp, 213 predicted proteins | sample 1606391 | NCBI WGS metagenome assembly OKSX01 (sample SAMEA3879578, study PRJEB24766) | human gut metagenome | biome: human-associated habitat; feature: feces | place: USA | collected 1985/1987
CAGTGATGGAAACACCTACGTTCTCATGATGCATGATTGCAACACCTTCCTGAACATCATCAGCACCGTAACATTTTACAGTTGCACGAAGTCCGTTAGAGTATGCTTTCTCGTACTCAATGTTAAGCTTTGCAGCCTTGTAATCATACTTTGTCTCTACGAATGTAAATCCGTTGATACGGGAAATGATCTGTGCTGCATCTTTTCCAAGACCGTTTAAGATAACACGAAGAGGTTTCTGACGAACCTTGTTTGCCTTCTCAGCGATACCGATTGCACCCTCAGCAGCTGCAAATGACTCATGTCCAGCTAAGAAACAGAAGCACTCTGTCTCCTCCTCAAGGAGCATCTTACCAAGGTTACCATGTCCTAAACCTACTTTACGATGATCTGCAACAGATCCAGGAATACAAAATGCCTGAAGTCCTTCACCGATTGCTGCGGCAGCATCAGCAGCTCTCTTGCATCCCTTCTTGATTGCGATTGCAGCACCTACAGTGTAAGCCCAGCAAGCGTTCTCGAAACAAATTGGCTGAATCTTCTTAACCTGATCGTAAACGTTCAGTCCAGCGTCCTTTGTAATCTTTTCAGCTTCTTCGATAGAGCTGATACCATAGCTGTTTAAAACAGCGTTAATCTGGTCAATTCTTCTTTCATATCCTTCAAATAATGATGCCATTATATCGTTCTCCTTTCCAATTATTCCTGACGTGGATCGATAATCTTAACTGCATCGTCCACACGGCCATACTGACCCTTAGCTTTCTCCCAAGCTGTGTTAGGATCATCACCCTTCTTAATGAAGTCAGTCATCTTTCCAAGAGAAACGAACTGGTAACCAATTACCTCGTTATTCTCGTCAAGAGCGATACCTGTAACATATCCTTCAGCCATCTCAAGGTAACGAACACCCTTCTCCTTTGTTGCATACATAGTACCAACCTGAGAACGAAGTCCCTTTCCTAAATCTTCCAGACCGGCACCTACAGCAAGTCCGTCATCAGAGAATGCAGACTGTGTACGTCCATATACGATCTGTAAGAAAAGCTCTCTCATAGCTGTGTTGATAGCATCACAAACTAAGTCTGTATTTAAAGCTTCCAGAATTGTCTTACCCTGTAAAACTTCTGCAGCCATGGCAGCTGAATGAGTCATACCAGAGCAACCGATTGTCTCAACTAATGCTTCCTCAATGATACCGTTCTTTACGTTAAGAGAAAGCTTGCAGGCACCCTGCTGTGGTGCACACCAGCCTACACCGTGTGTAAATCCTGAAATGTCCTCAATTTTCTTGGAATGAACCCACTTTCCCTCTTCCGGGATAGGAGCTGGCTCATGCTTTGCGCCCTTTGCTACAGGACACATGTTTTCAACTTCCTTTGTGTAAATCATCTTAAGACTCCTTTCGCATGTTAATTGTAGATAAACTCGTTATCATTCGACATACCGCTAATATTTTTGCATATTTTTTTCCTAAAGTCTAGTGCAAATTCGCACTTTTTTAGATACAACTACTATTTTTCTTTTTTTGCCACAATATGGTCTGCATCCTTGTAGATATGGTTTGCCGGAATCACTCCGCGGACAGAAGAAAGCGGATAGACATTACAATTCGGGCAGATAACCGTACCCGGATTTAAAACGGAGTTGCATCCTACCTCTACGTGATCTCCGAGCATAGCTCCAAATTTCTTAAGTCCTGTTTCAATTTCTTCACCGGAATCTCTGCTGTCCTTTACAACCACAAGTGTTTTATCCGATTTCACATTGGAGGTAATTGAACCGGCTCCCATATGGGACTTGTAACCGAGAATGGAATCCCCGACGTAATTGTAATGTGGTACCTGTACCGTGTTAAAAATGATATCATTTTTGATCTCCGTGGAATTTCCGACAACCGATCCTTTTCCAATGATCGCACTCCCGCGGATAAATGCACAGTGACGGATCTCGGCATCTTCATCAATAATCAGCGGTCCGTTCATACATGCCGTAGGCGCAACGGTTGCACTCTTTGCCACCCAGATATTTTCTCCACGTTTCTCATAAATTTCCGGATCGAGTGTCGGACCGAGCTTTTTGATAAAATCGCTGATTCCTTTTAATGCTTCCCACGGATATGTAAACTGTGAAAGATACTCTCCTGCAATAGACTGTGACAAATCATACATGTTTTTGATTTTTGCGTTTTCCATTTTTTAATCTCCTTACATTTTAATTTTCATGATTACTGATCGTTTTTCTTCCAGACTCTTCCGTTTCCTCCAAAGCCGTTGTTTCCTCTGCGGCTGCTGCTTCCTTCGGCGGTGCCTCCCCCGGATTATCAAAATCAAACGAAATCTGATCATTTTCATATTTCAGGCAGGTGTCAAATGTATTGCCTGCCTTTGAGGTAAATCCGGCAATCTTCTGCTTCGTCTTTCCGGTCGTCAGCAGTTCTTTCATCACTTCTTCGGAAAGTTCCACCTTAGCAACGGTATGCCAGATCTTAAATCCGCACACACATTCATACCTCCACTGCGTCTTCATCAGCATTTTGCCGCATTTCGGGCACGGCACGGTTGTCTCTTCCGGTTTCGGTTTCTCCGGAAAATCAAATGCGATCTCCCCTTCTTCCGTCAGTTTCAGCGGCGCATCAAATTTCATACCGGTCTTTGCCACAAATCCCGAAATTACCTCTGTCTTCTTTTTCGTCAGAAGCTCTTTCACCTGCGCTTCTTTCAGCCGGACACTTGCGATACTTCCAATCATAAAGCTGCAGCTTTCCTTATCATCTTTTTTATGATTGGCACACATAAATCCAAACGGTGCCACTACAATATCCCCACCACACTTCGGGCACTTCACATCTTTGACTTTCTTTGGCTCAACATTGTCAAAATCAAATTTCAGCCCGGTTACTTTCCCGTTTTCATCTTTTGCGAGAGCTACGCGCGCATCAAATTTCTTCCCTGTTTTTGACTTAAACCCACGCATGGTTTCCGTAATGCCATCGTTTAAAAGCTGCCGGACCTGTGCTTCCGTAAAAGATTTCTCTGCCATCTTCCCAATGGAAAACCTGCAGCTGTTTTCATCGCCCGGCTTATAGTTAGCACATCCATAACCAAAAGAGGTCGCAATGATCTCACCCCCACAGAGCGGACACTTTACATCGCGGATCACTTTCTGTTCCACGCTGTCAAAATCAAATACAATATTCGTCTTTCCCTCTTCGGTTTTCTCCAGTTTCAGACAGGCATCAAATTTTTTACCGGTTTTTGATTTAAAACCGCGCATGGTATCCGTGTGTCCCTCCGTCAGGAGCTGCTTTACCGCAGTAACCGGCAGGGTTTTTCCGGCGATCGTTCCAATGGAAAACCGGCAGCTGTTCTCATCGTCCGGTGAAAAGTTTACACATCCATAGCCGAAAGATGTCTTTTTCATCTGTCCGCCACATACCGGGCACTTTACCTCCGGAATAATTTCCGGCTCTACGTCCGAAAAATCAAATGCAATATTAACTTTTCCGTTTTCATCTTTATCTACCTTAAGTTTTGCATCGAACCGTTTGCCTGCCTTGGATTTAAACCCGCGAATGGTCTGGGTATGCCCCTGTTCGATAAGTTCTTTTACCTGTTCCTCACTCAGCTGAACACCTGCAATTTCGCCAATATTAAAATTACATCCTGATTTATCATTCTTATAATTCGCACATCCATAGCCAAATGGCGTGGTTACAAGTTCTCCACCGCATGCCGGGCATCTGACACCGATTTTTCTTCTCGCACCGGCACCCCTTGCATTTTTCCCGGCAAAATTACTGATGCGTTCCGCAAGCGGTTCCCGCAGATCCTGTCCGATCATCTTTTCCGTTTCGGTACGGATGAAATCTTCCAGTTTCGTCCGGTAATCCCAGAAATCCACGGTTCCCCGTGTAATTCCATCAAGTCCCTTTTCCCAGGAAGCTGTCATCTTCGGGTTCAAAAGTGCCGGGACGGTCATGCTCACCACCTCAAATACCATCTCCCCGAGATTTTCCGGTGTGAGCACCTGCGTCCGTTTATTCAGATTGAGGTAATGGATACGGACCAGTTTCTTAATGATCTCCGCACGGGTGGCAGAAGTACCAATTCCCGAACCTTTGATCTGTTCCCGAAGCTCTTCATCCTCAATCAGCTGTCCTGCATTTTCCATGGCAAGCACCATGGAACCGGAGGTGTACCGCTTCGGCGGTGAAGTTTTTCCCTCTTTCACCTCATATCCATCCACGGAAATCTCATCGCCCTTTTTCAGCTGATCTGCCAGATGTAGCAGTTCCTTCGGATCCGAATCTTCTTCCTCTTTCTTTGGAATTCCTGCAATTTCCAAATAACCGGGTGTCTTTAACACACGTGCGGACGCATAAAAACGTTCCTTCTTTTCCCCCACATCCACAACAGCCGTCATTTTTACATTCTGATATTCTGCCGCCGGATAAAACACACTGAGAAATCTCCGCACGATCAGATCAAATACCGATTTCTGCAGAGTATTCAGTTTCCCAAGCTCCGTGAGCTGACCGGTCGGAATGATCGCATAGTGGTCTGTCACTTTAGCATCATCGGTATACTGCGTTCCTGCAATATTTCCATACAGCTTTCTGTCGAGAATCTGCTCCACAAAATCCGAAGTCGGCTCATATCCCCGCAGACGGCTGATATTTTTATGGATTTCCTTTGCCACCGGAGTGGAAAGCACACGCGCATCGGTACGCGGATACGTTGTCAGTTTCCGTTCATACAGATCCTGCGCCACCTGTAAGGTTTCATCCGGGCTGATCTTGAATCGTTTTGCACATTCTGCCTGCAGCTCTGCCAGATTAAATAGTAACGGTGCCCGTTTTCTGGAAATATTTTTTTCGATGGATTCCACAATCGCAGGATGTCCCTGCACGCGGTCAATCAATGCCAGTGCATCCTTCTTTTCCCGAAATCCGTTTTCCTTATACAAAAGCGGCGATGCAAAGTACCCTGATCCCTCGACGGCTTTCCACTCGCCCTGGACATGTGCATCTGTGAAATTTCCGACAACACGGTAAAACGGTGTCTCCTTAAAATTGCGGATCTCGCGCTCACGGATCACGACCATCCCAAGCACACAGGTCATCACGCGCCCGACCGCAATAGCGGTATAAGAACGTGTTCCCGCCGCATTGTTTAACAACCCTCCATATTTTACCGACATTACACGGGAAAAATTAATGCCCATGGCATAATCTTCAATGGTACGCATAATACCGGATTTTCCGAGATTTTCATAGGCAGACATCGGTTTTGCTTCCCGGATTCCCCGTTGGATCTCTTCCTCTGTCTGCGAATCGATCCAGACCCGGAGTTCCTCCATGCCGTCTCGCACACCGCCGAAATTGCGGATATTTTCCTCGATCGTCTGTCCTTCTTTTCCGGCATCTCCTGCCCAGTAGACACGGTCGATATCCTCACGCATCAACATTCCGTGAACCACATCATACTGCCGGCTGACATCTTTGATCACATCATATTTATATTCTTTTGGAAGAAATGGCAGATCTTCCAGTTTCCACTTTTTGTATTTTATATCATAACTTTCCGGATATACCATGGCTACCAGATGTCCCACGCACCAGGTGATTACATACTTCTGGTTTTCCAGATAGCCATCCCTGCGGCCTCCGCTCACCCCGAGAACTTTTGCAAATTCCTGGGCAACCGACGGTTTCTCCGTTATGATCAGTGACTTTCCCATCTTCTATCCCCTATTGGCAAACTTTTTCTATAATTCGTTCATATCAATCAGCTCAAACCGGTCATCCGTTTTGGCATGTTCTGCCAGCATCGGTTCAAACCGCGTTGCAGAGAATAAAAAGATATGCTCCGAACGGATTTTTGCCTTTTCCATGTTCTGATACAGTTCCTCGCACATCTGCGATGTCAGCTGTGGCTGATCCCAGTTACATAGTCCCACAATATTTCTGCGGTCTGTGCTCTGGGCAATAATATCAATGTTTCCTGTCTTTCCAACCCAGGTTCCGATCTTATGAACCGGAAACGGCATGCGTCCCATTTGATTTAAAAGCATCATATACTCCATGCAGACATTCCGGAAATAACGTTTCAGATATGTGCCAAGTTCCGGTGCAATGTAGCGGTCGTAAAATTCATGCGGTTTCAGCAGATAAAGATCTGACATATGCGGAAATATAAATTTAAACCAGAAATTAATAAATGTATCTTTGATCTGGTATACCCCTTTTTTGGCATTCTCCCAGCCGCCGGTCTGAAACGACTGCACTTTCTCTACAATATCAAAATGGCTGAGATTTTTCATATAAACACTGATCTTTGCACGGGAATATCCGGTTTTTGCATACAGGTCATTCAGTTTATTATATCCCTGTGCAATTGCAGATAAAATTGTGTTATAGACGGAAAGTTCACGCAATTCTGCCGAAATTTTCTGTTCTGCCATATGAAACAGATATCCCCCCTCCGTCAGCACAAGCCGGTAAATATTCTCCCTGTATGAAATTTCCGGATTCCAGGCTTCCATATATCCCGGCACCCCACCGATGGTTCCATAAATACGGATACAGTCGCTGACCGAAAGTGCCGGAAATGTCCGGACAACTTCCAGGAAATTCAGATCTTCCACTTTATGCAGTACATCAATACGACGGAATCCATCCCCGAACGCATCTTTTGCATCCTGCGTGGCCCATACAATGGAAGAAGACGCCAGAATGATCATCACCGGTCCCGGATAAAGCCGTTTCATCTTTAATTTTAAAATACTTTTGACAAATTCCGGATCTCTTTTAATTGCATACTGTGCCTCATCAATCACAATCACCAGTTTTGATGCATCTCCGCTTTTTACCCGGTTAAAAAATTCATCATAGGAATATCTGCTCAGCTTCATCTGAAAAGCATTTTGAATTTCTTCTCCCATTTTCTGCATCTGTTCCTGTGCGGAAAGCTGTCTGCACCGATAATAAAAATACTTTTTCCCCACACAGAATTCTTTGATCAGCTGTTCTTTCCGGCAGTCCATCCCACCATACAAAAGCATCAGCTGGTTTCCCGATTTTGCATACCAGCCTTCCAGTTCTTTGAGATCTGTTTTTTTTGCGTTCATCCCGATTCCTCCGTACAAAATTCCTTCTGCTAAAAGAAATTATATCACTGATTAATATCTCTCACAAGGTTTTCGGCAAAAAGAAAGAAGTGCAGTTTTTGCACTTCTCTCCAAAAATCCGTATTTCAATTTAATACTTATTTCTTTGTGATATATCCCTGTGCCTTTAACAGCTCTGCACATAAAACTGCACCACCGGCTGCACCACGAACGGTATTGTGAGATAATCCAACGAATTTCCAGTCATATACGGTATCCTCTCTCAGACGTCCGACAGAGATTCCCATGCCATGCTCAAAGTTTACATCCAGGCTGACCTGCGGACGGTTGTCCTCTTCTAAGTACTGGATGAAATGTTCCGGTGCACTCGGAAGCTTCAGTTCCTGTGGCACACCACTGTAATTCTTCAGTGCTTCGATCAGCTGCTCTTTGGTAGGTTTCTTCTTGAATTTAACAAATACAGCTGCTGTATGTCCGTTTAATACCGGTACACGGATACACTGGCAGGTAATGACTGGTGAAGTTGCAGGAACAATCTGCTTCTTCGCATCATCTACATGGCCCCAGATACGCAGAGGCTCTTTTTCAGACTTTTCTTCCTCACCACCGATGTATGGAATAATATTTCCAAGCATCTCCGGCCAGTCCTTGAACGTCTTTCCTGCTCCGGAAATAGCCTGATAGGTAGTGGCAACTACTTCATATGGCTCAAACTCTTTCCATGCAGTCAGAACCGGCGCATAACTCTGGATGGAGCAGTTTGGCTTTACTGCTACGAAACCGCGCTTTGTACCAAGACGCTCTTTCTGATACTTGATAACTTCCATGTGCTGTGGATTGATTTCCGGAACTACCATCGGCACATCCGGTGTCCAGCGGTGGGCACTGTTGTTGGAAACAACCGGTGTCTCTGTCTTTGCGTAATCTTCCTCGATCTTTTTGATCTCGTCCTTTGTCATGTCTACAGCAGAAAATACAAAGTCGACCTGAGAAGCTACCTGCTCTACCTCATTTACATTCATTACTACAATATTCTTTACAGCTTCCGGCATCGGAGTATCCATCTTCCAACGGTCTCCCACTGCCTGCTCATAAGTCTTTCCTGCACTTCGTGGGCTTGCTGCAATCGTGGTAACCTCAAACCATGGATGATTCTCCAGCAAAGAGATAAATCTCTGTCCTACCATACCTGTTCCGCCAAGGATACCAACTTTTAACTTCTCACTCATTTTTCCAATCTCCTCTGTTCTTTTCTTTATACGCGGACACCTGTCTTTTACAGAAAAACATTTTTGTTTTTTGTCCGCGTTGCACGAACATGTGTCTTTATAGGAAATATATTACTTGAAACCAGGTAAAATTACAAGGAACAAATTGTCCTAAATAAATAAAATATTCCTCAAATATATGTAGGACTTGCACAATCCGAAATACCGACTAAGTGGTATTTCAGGCAATACATCAGAGATGTACCGCAATTACGTACATCGCATCGCACAAGCGATTCTGCATGCGATGTGCTCCTTTTGTCTCATTTTTTCTCCAGATATGCCTCTTCGATTGCGATCACTTTCTTCATCGCCTCTTCCCCTGGTGCACCGATCGTCAGACGCTTGTTGACACAGGTTTCCATGGAGATTGCATCATAGACATCCTCCTCAAATACCGGAGAAAACTGTTTTAATTCTTCCAGACTCATATCGTCAATCGGCATCTGTTTGTCCAGACAGTACAAAACAATACGTCCGATAATTCCATGCGCATCGCGGAACGGAACCCCGTGATTTACAAGATAATCGGCAGCATCCGTCGCGTTGGTAAAGCCGTGTGCGGCACTCTTTCTCATAACATCCTTATTGAATTTCATGGTATCAAGCATGCCCGTGAATAACGCAATACAGCCTTTCGTTGTGTCAATGGCATCAAAGGAAAGTTCCTTGTCTTCCTGCATGTCTTTATTGTAAGCAAGCGGAATCCCCTTCATCGTGGTCAGAAGCGACATGAGCGCGCCATACACACGCCCGGTCTTGCCTCGGACAAGTTCTGCAATATCCGGATTTTTCTTCTGTGGCATGATACTGCTTCCGGTACTGTATGCATCATCAATCTCTACAAATTTGTATTCGTTGGAATTCCAGATGATGATTTCCTCGGAGAAGCGGCTTAAATGCATCATAATGGTTGCCATGGCAGACAGATATTCGATCAGGTAATCGCGGTCGGAAACACCGTCCATACTGTTTAAGGTCGGTCCGTAAAAGCCAAGAAGCTCTGCAGTATATTCGCGGTCAAGCGGATAGGTTGTTCCTGCCAGTGCGCCGGAACCGAGCGGGCAGTAATTCATGCGCTCGTAAATATCGTGCATACGGGAACGGTCACGCTTAAACATTTCAAAGTACGCCCCCATATGATGTGCGAGTGTGATCGGCTGCGCTTTCTGCAAATGGGTAAATCCTGGCATAATCGTCTGCGTATTTTCTTTCATAATGCGAAGCAGTACCTGCAGCAGCTGTTCCAGCAGTTCATCCGTCTCAAGAACCTGCTGCCGGGTATACAGACGCATGTCCAGTGCCACCTGATCATTTCTGCTTCGTCCGGTATGCAGTTTCTTTCCGGTATCTCCCAGACGGTCAATAAGGTTTGCTTCCACAAAACTGTGAATATCCTCATATTCCGAAGTGATGGCAAGCTTTCCGCTCTCCACATCCGCAAGAATTTCCTGTAAACAGGAAACAATCGCCTGCATCTCTTCCTGTGTCAGAATGCCCTGCTTTCCAAGCATACGCACATGTGCAATGGAACCCTCAATATCCTGCTTGTAAAATTTCTGATCAAACGAAATGGATGCATTAAAATTGTAAACCAGCTGGTCTGTCTCCTTCGTAAATCTTCCGCCCCATAACTGTGCCATATCTAAATTCCTCTCTTTCTTAAATTCTTTGTTTTATTTTTATAAAATCTGTTCTTCCTGCTGTCTGCGCAGTACAATTTCACGGTCGCGGTCACGCTTGGAATACACACACCCACAGTAGTACTGCCGGTACATGTGATACTCCTTAGAAATTTCGGTCGACTTTTTATAGCCTTCCTTCTTTTTAAAATCCGAAAACAGATAACGGACACCAAAGGTATCTGCCAGTTCTGCTCCGATCTGATTTAACTTTTCCGCATTTTTCAGCGGACTGATGGATAGTGTTGTCGTAAAGAAATCAAATCCGTGCGCTTTTGCATAGGACGCAGCCTCAGAAAGCCGCAGCCGGTAACAGGCAAAACAGCGCTCTCCCCCTTCCGGGATCTCTTCCATGCCCTTTGCCATATCGTAAAACCGCTGTGTATCGTATGCACCTTCCACAAAAGAAACCGGATATTTTGTAGGAAACTCAGCAATAAAACGTTCCTGCTCCTTTGCCCGCATATGATATTCTTCCGGCGGATAAATATTGGGATTGTAATAAAATACCGTTACATGGAAATGTTCTGCAAGACATGCAATACAATAAGAACTGCACGGTGCACAACAGCTGTGCAAAAGGAGGCTTGGAGCCTCCCCTGCCGTACAGTTTTCACGGATCAGATCTTCCATTATTTTCTGATAATTTTTTTTATTCATCTTTCATCTGTATACATCTGATTAAAAATTTCTTTTCCGGTCTGCGTCCGGAAAATTTGCTGATATGCCTGTTCAATTCCGTGACGATTGACGTCATCTTCATATAAATTGACCAGAAAATCTGCCTCCACCAGAATCTGATAATCCAGTCCTTCGATATTATCATATGTATGATGATGTCCGATCAGATAGCAGATACGGTCGATCAGATAATTTTCAATTCCCACATCGGAAAGCATTCTCTGTGCCACAATCGGTCCTTCCTGCTCCTGCAGCTTTCCGTCACACCGTCCATACTTTTCTTCTGCCGGACGGATTCCAATGTCATGGGTATAAGCGGCTGCTTCCAATATAAAAAGGGATGTCTCGTCAAGCCCTTCTTTTGTTCCGATGATTCTTGCGAAACTATGCACTTTCATGAAATGCTGAATCCGTTTCGGATCTCCGGAAAAAAAGGCGATCATCTGTAAAAACAGCTCATCCAGCTGTTGCCTGCTGTAATAACTACTGTCACTACTGTCCATTGTGTGTTTCTCCTTTATCTAACATCTGCAGTGCAAACGTCGCTGCAATGTAAACAACTGCACATAAAATAATTAATACTGTTTTTTTCCCGGCAACACCGGCACAAAGTTCTGCCAGAATAAGAAGTCCATGCACCCAGAGTTCCGCATGATGCAGCATCACTGCAATAACTGCCTCAATGATAACAAGCAGACACATAGGAACTACCGGAACGTTAAGGACTCTCACCCCTACAATCACCATAATTGCAACAATTGCTGCAAAGGCCAGTAATGTCGGTACCTGAAACGTCTTTTTGTTCTTGTCCATTTTTTACCTCAACCTTTATTCTTATTTTCTTTGTCTGCGCCCATTATACCAATTTCATGCCTAAGAAACAAGCACTTTTTAAAGTAAAAAAGACACGTCTTCCATCGGATACCCGATACAAAACGTGTCTGAAACGAAGCCAATAAGGGGACTCGAACCCCTGACCCACGCATTACGAATGCGTTGCTCTACCAACTGAGCCATATTGGCAAAACGTACTTGTATATAATACCAAAACCGATTCAGAAAATCAACTGTTTTTTCATAAAATTTATATTAAAAAAAGATTGACTTTTCACATGGATTCTGTAGAATAGAAATTGTTGAGTTTATAATTAGTAAACAAAAAATCAACTAACAATCATGTTTCATAAATTTACGGGAGGCATGCCATGGACATTGGACACCGCATGAAAGAACTGCGCATCCAGTACGGACTGACGCAACAGGAGCTGGCGGACCGTGCCGAGCTGACCAAGGGCTTTATCTCACAGTTGGAACGAAACCAGAACTCTCCGTCCATCGGAACTCTTCTGGATATCATCCAGTGCCTTGGTACGACACCAGCAGAATTTTTTACAGATGAAGAGCCGGAACAGATTGTTTTCAAACAGGAAGATTATTTTGAAAAAACCGACGAAGAAAAACACTGCTGTATTGAATGGGTCGTTCCCAATGCACAGAAAAACCAGATGGAACCGGTTCGTCTGACTTTACACGCCGGTGGACGGTCAGAAGTTTATCAGCCCCATGAGGGGGAGGATTTCGGTTATGTAATCACAGGAAACGTCCGTATCCACTATGCCGGACAAAACCAGACGGTACATGCCGGGGAATCTTTCTATTTTAAAGCAGGAAAAAAGCATTATCTGGAAAACACCGGTGCAAAAGATGCCGTCATCATCTGGGTTACTACCCCACCAAATTTTTAAGAGGACAAACGTATGAGTAAACATTTAATTGATTTTATTGGAATTTCCAAATCCTACGATTCCAATCTTGTGTTGGATGATTTAAATCTGTATATCCGGGAGAATGAATTTCTGACCCTTTTAGGTCCGTCCGGATGCGGAAAAACTACAACCCTGCGTCTGCTGGGAGGCTTTGAAAGCCCGGACAAGGGACAGATTCTGTTTGACGGACAGGATATCACAGCTCTTGCAGCCAATGAACGGAAACTGAATACCGTTTTTCAGAAGTATTCTCTTTTCCCGCATATGTCCATCGCCGAAAACATTGCATTCGGCCTTAAAATAAGTAAGAAAAGCAAAGCATATATTCAGGATAAAATCAAATATGCCTTAAAACTGGTCAATCTGGAAGGCTTTGAAAACCGTTCGGTCGATTCTCTCTCCGGTGGTCAGCAGCAGCGTATCGCCATCGCCCGTGCGATTGTAAACGAGCCAAAAGTCCTTCTTTTAGATGAACCTCTCGGTGCACTTGATTTAAAACTGCGCCAGAGCATGCAGTATGAGCTCATCCGTCTGAAAGAAGAACTTGGAATTACTTTTGTATATGTCACCCACGATCAGGAAGAAGCACTGACCATGTCCGATACCATTGTTGTCATGAATCAGGGATATATCCAGCAGATCGGTACTCCGGAAAACATTTACAACGAACCGGAAAACGCATTTGTTGCCGATTTTATCGGACACAGCAATATCATTGACGGAACCATGATAAAAGATGAACTTGTAGAGATTCTCGGTGCCCGTTGGGCATGTGTCGACAAGGGATTCGGCAATAACAAGCCGGTCGACGTTGTCATCCGTCCGGAAGATGTAGAACTGGTCGATCCTTCGGAGGGAACGCTGCAGGGCGAAGTAACCTCCCTGATTTTTAAAGGCGTTCACTATGAACTTGATGTCATGGCCGGCGGCTATGAATGGCTGGTTCACACCACCAGATTTGTTCCGGTCGGCACCAAAGTCGGCATCAAAGTAATCCCGTTCAATATCCAGATTATGCATAAGCCGGAATCTTCCGATGAAAAGGCGGTGGAGATCGATGCGTAAATTTAAACAGCAATTTCTTGCCGGTCCATACCTCATATGGATCATCGGTTTTATCCTCCTGCCGCTTATCATGATTCTTTACTATGCATTTACAAACGGCGATGGCAGTTTTACGTTATCCTATATCACAGCGATAGCAGATGAAACCAACCGCAAAGCCATGGGACTTTCCCTGAGACTTGGAATTATATGCACCATCGTGTGCCTGGTTCTCTCCTATCCGTTGGCAATGATTTTAAATAATATGAAAATCAAAAATCAGGGATTGGTTGTTTTTATCTTTATGCTTCCGATGTGGATGAACTTTATGCTCCGTATCCTGGCATGGAAACTTCTGCTTTCCAAAAATGGTGTAATCAACTCCATTCTCACAGGTTTCGGACTTTCCCGCATCAATATCATAAATACACCAACGGCAGTTGTCCTTGGCATGGTATACGACTTCCTGCCATTTATGCTGCTGCCAATCTACAACTCCATGACACGAATCCGTAAAGACTGGATTGAGGCGGCCCGTGATCTGGGTGCCGGAAATGTAACCATCTTTTTAAAGATTATCCTTCCGCTTACCGTATCCGGAATCATCAGCGGAATCGTCATGGTATTTGTCCCGTCACTTACCTCGTTTGCAATCTCGCAGGTATTAGGCGGTGGTCATGTTCTTTTAATCGGAAATGTGATCGAACAGGATTTTATGCAGGGTATGCAGTGGAATGCCGGAAGCGGTCTTTCCTTTGTTCTTATGATTTTTGTGATTGCAAGTATGACTATTGTAAATATATTTGATAAAGAAGGGGAGGGAACATCCATATGTTAAAAAAATGTGCATCCCGGATCTATATGATCCTGATCTTTGCCTTCCTTTACCTTCCGATTATTGTGTTGATTGCTTTGTCTTTCAACGATTCCCGTTCCAAGGTAAAATGGGGTGGCTTCACGCTCCGGTGGTATACCGGCTGTTTTCAGGACGAAAAGATTATGACTGCATTTGTCACAACTTTGCAGGTCACTTTTCTGTCCGCAATTATTTCCACACTGATCGGAACACTTGCCGCGCTCGGCATAGCCGCCATGAAAAAACGGCACCAGACCATTTATCTCGGCGCGACCAATATTCCGCTTCTGAATGCGGATATCGTAACCGGTATCTCCATGATGCTTTTGTTTGTGAAATTTATCGACCTCGGATTTGTGACGGTTCTTTTAGCGCACATTACCTTTAGTATTCCTTATGTTATTTTAAATGTGCTTCCGAAAATGAAACAGACAAACCGCAGCACCTATGAGGCGGCACTTGATCTCGGAGCAACGCCGCTGTATGCATTTTACAAAGTCACCTGGCCGGAAATCCGTCCCGGTGTGTTCTCCGGATTTATGATGGCAGTCACCATGTCACTGGATGATTTTTCCATCACCTATTTTACCAAAGGAGCCGGGGTCAATACCCTCTCCACCATGCTCTACACAGAACTTCGCAAAGGAATCAAACCGGAATTGTATGCACTTTCCACGATTCTGTTCTTTGCCGTTCTGCTCATTCTTCTTGCCGGAAATGTTTATCCGGGGAAGAAGCGTGTTGCAGCCAAATAAATTTTCCATTGGAATTTTATTCCAGCCGAAAGGAGTCCTATTATGAAAAAAAGAATTTTCTCTGCCCTCTTAATTTCTGCTCTGGCAGTCAGCGCACTCACTGCCTGTGGGGGATCTTCCTCTGCGAAAAAAAGCGGACAGACCTTAACCGTTTTAAATTACGGAAAATATATCGATGAGTCCATAGTCAAACAGTTTGAAAAAGAAACCGGTATCACCGTCAAATACGAAGAATATGAAAGTCCGGAAGAAATGTATACCAAATACAAAGCCGGTTCCATCAACTATGATGTAATCTGCTCTTCCGAATATATGGTTGAGCGTCTGATCAACGAGGGCGAAGTTCTCGAAGAAGATTACGATGCCATGGACAACTACAAAAATCTGGATCCAACGATCCTTGATATGTCTGCTTCCTATGACAAGAATCACACCTATTCCGTTCCATATTTTTACGGGACTCTTGGCCTTCTCTACAACAAAACAACCATTGATGCCAAAACCGTATCAAGCTGGAACTGCCTGTGGGATCCTACCTATGAGGATGAAATCATCATGGAAAATTCCGTCCGTGATACGTTTGCCCCTGCACTGATCTCCAAAGGGTATTCCTTAAACGATACCGATGAAAATCATCTGCGGGAAGCCCTCGACATATTAAAAAAGCAAAAAGATGATAAAATCGTATATGCTTACTATGTAGACGAGACAGCCGATGCCATGATCGGAGAAGAAGCCTCCATCGCACTGTGCTACTCCGGCGAGGCTGCACTGGCCATGGCAGAGAACGACAATCTGGATTATTCGGTTCCAAAAGAGGGATCAAACCTCTGGATCGATTCCTGGTTCATTCCAAAGTCCTGCACTAACCAGACCAACGCTTTAAAATTCTTAAATTTCCTGTGCAAGGATGATATCGCAGAAAAGAATTTCGAATATGTGCAGTATGCCTCTCCGATTACATCTGTGGTAGAAAATCAGGACGCTGACGTAAAAAATAACGAAGCTATCAATCCTTCCAGTGACACGATAAAAAGATGTGAAATCTATAAAGCATTAAGTGATGATGATTCCGCCAAGTACACAAAGCTGTGGCAGGAACTTCTCTCTTATTAAAAAACCGAGAAAAATGATTGCAATTTCAGTCAAAACATGCTAAAGTAAATCCACGGTGTCTGGTTAACACCGTGGATTTTTCATCTTCGGAAACGGTCATTCCGAAATTTCCCATATATACATTTGTTTTCAATTACATATGAACTATCAGGAATTTTTAACAACGATCCGTACACAGCTTTCTCTGCGTATCGAGACAGGTGTCACTTTAGACATTCGTTCCTTTACCAAAAATAACGGAACACATTACGATGGTCTGGTACTTCTCCATCCGAAGAAAAACGTGTCACCTGCGATCTATCTGATGCCATACTATCATCGCTATCTGGAAGGGGTATGCCTTGAAGAAATCTGTGAAGATATTCTTCATACCTATCAGGCGCATGCCCCGGAAAAAAATTTTGACACGTCCTACTTTACCGATTTTTCCCGTGCCAGCGAGCACATCGTCATGCGTCTTGTAAGCTTTGAAAAAAATCAGGAACTGTTAAAAGAGGTTCCGTTTTTCCGCTACCAGGATCTGGCCGTAATCTTTTACTGTCTGCTCCATGCAGGTGCCGAAAACCAGGCAAATATTCTGATCCACAATCATCACTTAAACCTTTGGAAAACCGACAAAGAAACGCTTTACCGGCTTGCGAAGAAAAACACGCCACAGCTTCTTCCCCCACAGCTTACCCCGATGAGCAGTCTTCTCAAAGAAATGCAGCTCGTCGCGGAAACTCCACTCCCGGAAGCAGCCCCGCCACTGTATGTTCTGACCAATACGTACCGGACCAACGGTGCAACCGTTCTCCTCTACGATGACATCTTAAAAGAACTGTCCGATTTGTTTGAAAAGGATCTGATCATTCTGCCAAGCAGTATTCACGAAGTACTGATTCTTGCCACCGATGAAAACGACAGGCAGAATCTCGACCATTACACCGCAATGGTAAAAGAAGTGAATGCCTCACAGCTTCAGGATGAAGAAATTCTGTCCGACCATGCCTACTATTACTGCCGGCACAGCCATCTGCTGACCATGCCGCAGCCGGTCTGCACTTCATAGATTATATTTCCAGACACAAAATCCCCGCAGAAAAAATTCTGCGGGGAACATCTATTACATTTCTACCAGTTTATCATATAGCTTCTCATATGCATGTGCCGAAACATTCCAGGAAAAATTGCGATCCATCGCACGATAGATCAGTTCTTTCCATGCGGCCTTTTGTTCATGCTCCACACGATACGCATACCGGACAATATCTGCCATTTCCTGTGCATTAAAATTCGCAAATGAAAAACCACATCCTGTATTTTCATATTCATTGTATGGTTCTACCGTATCCCGGAGTCCTCCGGTTTCACGTACGATCGGAAGTGTTCCGTAACGCATGGCAATCATCTGTGCCAGCCCGCATGGTTCAAACATGGAAGGCATCAGCAGCACATCACTTGCCGCATATATATGGTGCGAACGCTCCTCGGTAAATCCGATATGTACGCTTACCTTGTCCGGATACTTACTCTGATAATGGTGGAACATATTTTCATACTGGCTCTCTCCGGAACCAAGAACCACCAGCTGTATATCCATTTCGGTTAAAAGTTCATCCAATACGCAGCCAATCAGGTCAAATCCTTTCTGGCTGGTCATACGCGATACGATTCCGATCAGGAAAGCATCCTCCCTGACTGGAAGCCCAAGTTCTTTCTGTAATGCAACTTTGTTTTCTTTTTTCCCACTCACTGCATCTTTTTTCGAATAATTTACCGAAATATAAGGATCTGTCTGTGGATTATATTCTTCATAATCAATTCCGTTTAAAATACCATAAAGGCGATCCTTTCGGGCAGTCATCAGGCCACTTAAGCCCTCTCCCCCTTCTACGGTCGTAATCTCATTTGCATACGTCGGGCTGACGGTAGTAATATAATCTGCATATACCACGCCACCCTTTAAGTAATTTGCCTCCCCATAAGATTCCAGTTCATATGCATTGAAAATGTGTGCCGGAAGTCCTGTAATATCCATTATCTCCTGAATTCGCCAGCGTCCCTGAAACTGCAGGTTATGAATCGTAAACACGGTTTTGATTCCCGCATAAAAATTATCATCTCCAAATACCGTATGCAGAAACACCGGAATAAGTCCTGTCTGCCAGTCATTGCAATGGATAATGTCCGGGGCAAAATCAATATACGGCAGACTAGCAAGTACTGCCTTGGAAAAATATGCAAACTTTTCCACATCTTCATAGATATTGTTGTATGGAGATTCTCCTGCGAAATAAAATTCATTGTCCACAAAATAAAAGTGAACACCATGATATTCTGACTCGAAAATTCCAACATACTGCCTGCGCCAGTTCAGATTTACATAAAAATGGCACAAAAATTTTAAATTTGAAAGAAATGAGCGATCCATGCAGGCGTATTTCGGAATAACTACCCGCACATCATACTCTTTTTTGTCAAAATATTTCGGAAGTGATCCGACAACATCGGCAAGACCTCCGGTTTTCACATATGGCACTGCCTCTGATGAAACAAACAGAATCTTCTTCATACATAACACTCCTTTACTTACTCTTCATCTGTAATCGTATTTTGTCCGTAATAAGAGCGATAAATTCCGAGTTGGTCGGTTTTCCTTTTCCATTGCTGATCGTATATCCGAACAGATCATCCAGCGTATCCATCTTGCCACGGCTCCATGCTACTTCAATTGCATGACGGATGGCACGCTCGACACGGCTTGGTGTCGTATCAAATTTCTTTGCGATCCCCGGATATAAAATTTTCGTAATAGAATTTAACATGTCCATATTCGTCACAGACATGATGATTGCCTCCCGCAAATACTGGTATCCCTTGATATGTGCCGGAACACCAACCTCATGAATTATCTCTGTGACATCCTCTTCCAGTGTCTGTAACGAGTACTTTTCCGGTTTCTTTTCCATCTCAACCGGTCTGCCAATTTCTTTTCGTACTTTGTTTTTTCGACGGTTGAGTGTCTTGATCCGGTCCAAAACAATATTCCGGTCAAACGGCTTCATAATGTAATAATCCGCTCCCCGCTCAAACGCGTCTTCGGTAATCTTTTCATTGCTGATCCCACTGATCATCAGAAATGTTGGCCGGTTCTTTAGTGTATGATCTGCCCTGATCCTGTCAAGGACTGCCAGACCGTCCAGTTTCGGCATAATAATATCCAATAATACAACATCCGGTTCTTTTTCCTTGATCAGATGGCAGGCTTCTTCTCCATCCTTCGCCATCCCGATCAGGTGCAGTTCATCATCACTGGTTACCATTTCTTCCAATAAGTCACGCATAACCTCGTTATCATCTGCAATTGCGACATTTAGTTTTCCCATGTAGGCCTCCTAGAATGTCAAATTCAGTCAAAAATAAGCATACCAGAAAGCACTGTCCGATTTTGTCAAAATTTGTCGATAAATACAGTTAAACTATAGCACAACTGCCAATTTATTTCAATGTCTTATGCATTCTCTTCGAACTGGGAATTATACAAATCTGCATAAAATCCCTTTTGTACCAGAAGCTGTTCGTGTGTCCCCTGCTCTATGATATCGCCATCTTTCATCACCAGAATCAGATCCGCATTTCTTATCGTAGAGAGTCGATGCGCAATGATAAAGCTGGTCCGTCCACGCATCAGATTATCCAATGCCTTCTGAATCCGCACTTCGGTACGGGTATCTACCGAAGAGGTTGCCTCATCCAGAATCAGAATCGGGTTATCCGCAAGGATAGCACGTGCAATTGTAAGAAGCTGTTTCTGTCCCTGGGAAACATTACTTGCATCCTCGTTTAACTCCATCTGGTAGCCACCCGGAAGTGTCTGGATAAAATGGTGGGCATGTGCGGCTTTTGCCGCCTCAATCACTTCCTCATCCGTGGCATCTAAACGGCCATACCGGATGTTTTCCATGATAGATCCCTTAAACAGCCAGGTATCCTGCAATACCATACCAAATGCATCCCGAAGCTCCTGACGGTTAAAGTCGCGGATATCATGCCCATCCACCTGAATGGCTCCGCCTGTCACATCATAGAAACGCATAAGCAGTTTGACCATTGTGGTTTTTCCTGCTCCCGTTGGTCCAACAATTGCAATTTTCTGTCCAGGTGTTACATGAGCGGAAAAATCCCTGATAATGATCTGGTCCGGATTGTATCCGAAACTTACATGGGAAAAATCCACGTAACCATCCACATGGTCGAGATGCACAGCATGTTCAACCGTCAGTTCTTCTTCCTCTTCGTCCAGAAATTCAAATACGCGCTCGGAGGCTGCAGACATCGACTGCAGCATATTTGCCACCTGCGCAATCTGCTGGATCGGCTGAGTAAAATTCCGGACATACTGAATAAATGCCTGAATTTCACCAACCCCGATGGTTCCGCGGATTGCCAGAAGCCCTCCGGAAATTGCCACTCCGACATAACCGAGGTTTCCGACAAACTGCATGATCGGCTGCATCAGTCCGGATAAAAACTGGGACTTCCATGCCGATTGAAACAGAATCTGATTGGTATCTTCAAATTTTTTGATGGTGCTCTCCTGCTTATTATATGCCTGCACCACCAGATGTCCGCCATAGACCTCTTCCACCTGTCCGTTGATATGTCCCAGATATTCCTGCTGCTGGCGGAAATATTTCTGCGAATGTTTGATAATAAACGAAATCAGGATGGCAGATACCGGAAGAATCACAAGTGAAATCAATGTCATAATTCCGGAAATTGAAATCATCATCACAAGTGTTCCGACCAGTGTTGCCACACTCGTAATGATCTGCGTCACACTCTGATTTAAACTCTGTCCAAGTGTATCCACATCATTGGTGATGCGGGATAGCACCTCTCCGTACGTGCGGCTCTCGAAATATTTCATTGGCATGCGGTTGATTTTCTCTGAAATTTCCTTACGCATGCGGTAACAGGTTTTCTGCGTGATTCCTGTCATGATCATTCCCTGTATAAAACTGAATACTGCAGAACAGATATACAGGCCAAGTGTAAACAATAACACTTTGGCAATATAGGTAAAATCAATAGATCCGGTTCCCGCGATCTTTTTTCCGAGACCTTCCACCAATGCATTCGTTGCACGTGCCATAACCTTTGGTCCGGCAACGGAAAAGACGGTAGACACCGCCGCAAAAATCATAACGGCAACGATTGCATACCAGTATCTTCCGAGATAACGAACCAGTTTTCCGATAGAGTTTTTGAAATCTTTTGGCTTTTCTCCCGGCATCATTCCTCTGCCCGGGCCGCCCATCGGACCGTGAGGTCTTCTTGTACGTTGTTCTGCCATCTTATTTCACCTCCTCAGAAAGTCCCAGTTCTTTGGCAGACAGCTGGCTCCTGGCAATCTGCTCGTAAACTTCGCAATTGTGCAGTAATTCCTCATGCGTGCCTTTTCCGACAATCTTTCCATCGTCGAGTACCAGTATCTGGTCCGCATGCAGAATTGTACTGATTCGCTGTGCGACAATGATCACGGTCGTATGTTCCGTCTTTGTCTCAAGCGCTCTGCGGAGTGCCGCATCGGTCTTCATATCCAGAGCGGAAAAACTGTCATCAAACACATAAATCTTTGGATTTTTTGCAATTGCTCTGGCAATGGCAAGCCGCTGCTTCTGTCCGCCGGAAACATTGCTTCCGCCCTGTGCAATCGCACTCTCATACCCATCCTGTTTGCTGTCAATAAACTCTGTTGCCTGCGCAATCTCCGCTGCTTCCCGGATCTGCTCATCTGACGCATCCTCTGCCCCGAAGCGCAGATTGCTTGCAATTGTACCGGAGAAAAGAATTCCCTTCTGTGGTACAAATCCGATATGTTCCCGCAGATCCTGCAATGTATACTTGCGGATATCCGTTCCGTCAAGCGTGATCTCTCCGCCTGTCACATCATAAAAACGCGGAAGCAGGTTGACCAGCGTAGATTTACCACATCCGGTACTTCCGATAATTGCAGTAGTCTTTCCCGGCTCTGCAACAAAATCAATATCCGAAAGCACATCTTCCGTGGCTCCCGGATACCGGAAATTTACATGATGAAAGGCAATCACACCCTCACACTGTTCCATGGCAGCCGGCTCTTTCGGATCTGTAATCGTACTTTTTGTGCGTACAACCTCATCTATACGCTCTGCAGCTACACCGGCTCTCGGCATCATGATAGACATCATAGTCAGCATCAGAAATGCCATAACGATCATCATTGTGTAAGTAATAAATGCCGTCATGGAACCAACCTGCATATATCCGCCATCGATCCGCTTTGCGGCAACCCACACGATCAGAAGCGTGATGCAGTACATGATCATCATCATTCCCGGCATCATAAATGTCATAACACGGTTGGTAAACAACTGCGTCTTTGTCAGATTGCGGTTGGCCTCATCAAACCGCTCTTCTTCCCGTTTTTCCCGTCCAAATGCACGAATGACATTTAATCCTGTCAGAATCTCTCTCGAAACCAGATTCAGCCGGTCCACGAGATTCTGCATAATCTTAAACTTCGGCATGGCAAGGGAGGTAAGAAGCATTACAAATCCAAGAATAACAAGCACCGCAAGCGCGATCACCCATTCCATTCCTGCATGGGTCTGTGCAACCTTAATCACACCACCGATTCCAATGATCGGAGCATAAAGAATCATTCGCAGAAATACTGCAGTCACCATCTGAATCTGCTGTACATCATTGGTACTTCTCGTAATCAGGGATGCCGTTGAAAAATGATCCATCTCTGCATTGGAGTACTGTACGACATTGCGGAATGTCTTATCACGCAGATCCCGTCCGATGGATGCTCCCACACGGGAAGCACAATATCCGACAACCACTGCCGCCATAACCATCAGCAGCGCAAAACCAAGCATCTTGGCTCCGGTGGTCCATAAGTAATGTTTCTGAATGGCATCTACATCCACACCTGCATTTTTATCACAGGAGATCGCATAGGTCACACCCATGGATTTCAATGTAGAAGATCCGATCGCATCAATCTGTCCGGACACCTGCTTTCGCATCTCAAGAATCTGCTGATCCGGTACCTGGCCGGCTGCCAGTGCCTGCATCAGCTGCTTCATATCTACCTGCGTCCCATCCGTTCCCATTTTCCCCGTGAGAGCCTTCTCGTCAATATCGGACTCCTTCATCTGGGACATCTGATATACCATGACGATCGGCTCCAACAGAGACTCATCCATATCGTCAAGCGTATCCTCTTCACAATTTCTCACATAGTTTCCATCTTTTTTCGGCTCCTTATAACAGGCGGCAAATGTTTTCTTTTCCCTGCTGGTCATAAAAAGCTGTGCTGACACAAAATCTTCCTGTGTCATTTCTTCCGGAAGAATATGCTCCACTCCGCTGCTCATGATTCCGACATCGATAATATCTGATGTATACTGTGGCAGGGACAGATCACAAAATGCCTGCATCACAAGAAAAGCCACAATAACCAGAATCCATTTCCAGTATGGGAGCATGTTTTTAAATATTTTTCCCATGATTTAACTCCTTTTCATATGCATAGCTTTTATACTATCACGAACTGATTTCCAGAACAATTCCTATTATATAAAACTTTTCTTAAATTAAAATGAAATGTGTGGTGCAACCACGGGCACCACACATTTCATTTTCTGATTTTATACTGCTGGAATTATATAACCGGCCTTCTTCATTTCTTTTGTAAAATCATCGACAGACATTCCTGCTTTTTCTGCACCTGTTTCCACGGGGATGATCCCATCCTGCACCAGGGATGCATATGCACAAATCTGTCCTTCGCGCTGACCTTCTCGCTGACCTTCGATTCTGCCCTCTCTCTGGCCTTCCATACGCTCCTCATTCAATTCATCTGCCATCAAAACACGTAATGCCTCACACATGATCCTTTCACTTCCTTTCCATTTTTGCACTTTCTCCATGTTACTGTTTACAATAACCTGGAGCACAACATCTGCAAGATTCTTCTCTCTTTCCGAAAATGCACTCACCCTCAATAAATACTGACGCATCAACGATTCTTCCAGATGATTCGTCAATGCTTTTAGCTGTACATGCATATCCACATCCAGTTCCGATGACGCTATGATCTGCACCGGAAACATCACTCCACTGACATAGTAAATCCCTACTGTTTCTTTTTTACATTCATACCCGGATTTTTCCAGTTCCTGCATCAGCTTCACCGGCTTCCGATCACGAATCAGTGTAATGGTAATCTCCTCTGCCGGAATCTCATTCACATGATTTGGTAATACTTTATACAGGCACGCATACGCAACCGCCTTGTAAAAAGTATCAATGTTCAGCTCATCCTTCGGGGATCTATATTCAAAAATGTTGTGTTTCCGGAAGATCTTCCCGATTTCATTTTTTATTTTGCAGTCCTTCTTTACTTTTACAACCGTACAGTCAATCTGCAAAGGTTTCTCCGTAAGCTGGAACTCATCGGTAAATTCCAGATTTTCTGCATCCTCCAGCAGTTCCAGGCGCAAGGCTGAACAGAATGCCGGATGCCACTGCAGCTTTTGGGACTTTTTCTGATTCTCCTGTTGATTCTTCTCCTGTTGATTTTTCGTTTGTTCTTTTTCCAAATGTTCTCCTTATATTATATGTGGTTTTTGCTTTTATTTCAACGCACAAAAATTGCAGACTGTTAAACCCTGACCGTCAAACTCAGACCGTCAAAACCTGACTGTCAAAACCCGACCGTCAAAGGCACATTAAAGTTCACATCTTTCACTTATACAACAAAACAAATGGGATTTCTGGCAGAAACTGCCACTGAAAAAAGATATGATTACTATACCATATGTTTATGACCGCTGCAAGAAAAAACATCCCGAGCTGGAAAAACAATAGGAAAAACAAAAAGCCATGCAATGGAAAAATCCAATACTGCATGGCTTTACAAAATTAATTTTATACCGCAGGGATTACATAACCTGCCTGCTTCATTTCCTTTGTGAAATCATCGACAGACATTCCCGTTTTTTCTGCACCCGTTTCCACGGTGATGATCCCATCCTGCACCAGAGATGCATATGCACGAATCTGGCCTTCTCGCTGGCCTTCGATTCTGCCCTCACGCTGACCTTCGATTCTTCCTTCTCGCTGGCCTTCAATTCTGCCCTCTCGCTGACCTTCCATACGTTCCTCATTCAATTCATCTGCCATCAAAACGCGTAATGCCTCACACATGATTCTTTCACTTCCTTTCCATTTTTGCACTTTCTCCATGTAACTGTTTACAATGACCTGCAACACAACATCCGCAAGATCCTTTTCCCTCTCTGCAAATGCACCGACCTCTAACAAATATTGCCTCATCAGAAAAACAGTTCAGAGCAAATAAAATAAAATTTCCTGTTTGCATACTCTCCAAAAAGAGGTATTATATAGAAAAACACAGGAGGTATTCAAATGAAAGCACATAAATATTGGTCCCTTGGTGCATTGGCAACCATGATCGGAACTATCTATACCGGCTATAAAAATATGAAATCAGCTCACAAATATTTTGCCTGCAGTTCTCTTCTCTGCATGATTATGGCTATCTACTCTGGTCATAAAATGCTTTCTGCAAAATCCAGGAAAAAGAAAGACTCTGTTTCTCAAGAATCCGCAGAATAATTGAAATTATAGATGTTTTTACCCATACATACTACATGGCTTTACAAAATGATTTTATACCGCAGGGATTACATAACCAGCCTGTTTCATTTCTCTTGTAAAATCATCGACAGACATTCCTGCTTTTTCTGCACCAACTTCCACTGTAATGATTCCATCCTTTACCAAAGTTGCATATGCACGAATCTGGCCTTCACGCTGACCTTCCACGCGTTCTTCATTCAATTCATCTGCCATTAAAACACGTAATGCCTCACACATTGTCTGTTCACTTCCTTTCCATTTTTGCACTTTCTCCATGTTACTGTTTACAATAACCTGAAGCACAACATCCGCAAGATTCTTTTCCCTCTCTGTAAAAACGCTAACTTCCTGCAGATACTTCCACATCAGCGGTTCATCCAAATTGTCAGTCAGTGCCTTGAGCTGTACATGCAAATCCATATCCAGTTCCGATGATGCAATGATCTGCACCGGGAACATCACACCACTGACATAATAGATTCCGGCTGTTTCTTTCCTGCATTCATACCCATCACTACTTAATTTCTGAAGAAGCTTCACCGGCTTGCGGTCCCGAATCAGTGTAATGGTAATCTCCTCTGCCGGAATCTCATCCACATGATTTGGTAATACTTTATACAGGCACGCATACGCAACCGCCTTGTAAAAAGTATCAATGTTCAGCTCATCCTTCGGGGATCTATATTCAAAAATGTTGTGTTTCCGGAAGATCTTCCCGATTTCATTTTTTATTTTGCAGTCCTTCTTTACTTTTACAACCGTACAGTCAATCTGCAAAGGTTTCTCCGTAAGCTGGAACTCATCGGTAAATTCCAGATTTTCTGCATCCTCCAGCAGTTCCAGGCGCAAGGCTGAACAGAATGCCGGATGCCACTGCAGCTTTTGGGACTTTTTCTGATTCTCCTGTTGATTCTTCTCCTGTTGATTTTTCGTTTGTTCTTTTTCCAAATGTTCTCCTTATATTATATGTGGTTTTTGCTTTTATTTCAACGCACAAAAATTGCAGACTGTTAAACCCTGGCCGTCAAACTCAGACCGTCAAAATCTGACTGTCAAACCCTGACCGTCAAAGGCACATCAAAGTTCACATCTTTCACTTATACAACAAAACAAATGGGATTTCCGGCAGAAACTGCCACTGAAAAAAGATATGTTTACCATAGCATATCCCCACCTTCCTGGCAAGGAAAACTTTACGTATACTGCATATATGTAATTGCAAAACGTATTCTACCTGTGACCATCATAAAAAAGACACACAATGCGATACTCTCTCACATTGTGTGTCTTTTCTTAAATCCCCATACTAATCAAGCAAAAACAAATTCTGGGATTCCATTTTCACAGTAGTTTTTCCCACTCTTGGTGTTCCATCCGGATTTTTGGACTTATTGTTATAAATTTCAAAAACAATATCCCCTTCCTTCTTTTTGTTTTCCCCTGTCGTATCATAAATAAAATAATACTCACCCATATTTTTCAGGTTTTCAAACACATATTTTTTAGGATTCTCCTTCGTTGCTTTTCCCTCAATCAACGTTCCGTCTTTTTTGTAAATTTTATCTACGTAAGTTCCATCTTTGTATTGGATCGAACAGGTCAGCTTCGTTCTGACGGTATTCAGTTCGACCGGGCTGAAGCGAATTTTTTCCTTAGTGCCGTCAAGGTTATTTCCATATTCTTTCATCCAGTTCATCTTATACACCAGATTCGGATCACTTCCATTTCCGGACTCCTCTTTTAAAAGCTCCGCCTCTTCATTCAGGATCTCGACCATTGGTGGCTCATATGTGGTACGGTATGCGGCAATCATCGTATTAATGAAAAGTTTTGCCTCCATATCTCCATCTACCGTAGAATGACCTACTCCGGAATAAAAAACATTTCCCTTACTGTAAATATAGTAATTATTGGCGGCATCATTCGGGGAAGCCCCATAGGTGGCACCGGTTCCATCTCCGTTTGAAGCCGTACCCGCCCATGCACATGGATCTCCGTTCTCATTATCCGAAAGACAGTACCAGACCGTAACTTCCGGATCTTCCATGTCCAGCTGATACCACTGCCCATGCGTTGATGCAATTTTGAGTGTTTCGTCAATTTTAAACGGATATTCCGTAATCTGTCCCGTATTTGTCTTCGTTGCACGCGTTGTCAGGTCATTATTATTGTTAAATCCTGTCAATTTCACGTTATTGTTATTCACGCCACAGATATATTCATCATTTTTATAACTTCTGATCATATACCGGTATGGGATTATTTGATCCGTATTTTTCTTTTCCCATCCCAGACGTTTCATGGCATAGTAAGTAAATCCCTGGGTATTACCAAGTGCCGTTGTAGAAAGTGTACCGTCGCTGCCAACTGTTGTCTGGGTCATTGTATCATACTTATGTTTCGCCTGATAAGCCAGCAGTTCCTTTCGTTCGCTCTCGGTCAGCTTCCCACTCACAGCTTTATACCGGTTCATTCCCATGACATCACGCAGATATGTATTGGCAGAATATCCGAAATCCCCACTGTTCACATTATGCATAGAAGTAAAATCATGCGTAAACAAAACACTTTTTCCAGAGGCGATAAAATATTTCAGGAAATCAATCGCACCGTTTTTATTCGACATATTTACCTTATGGAACGTATCGCCAAATCCCAGAATAAACATATTGTATGTATGATACAGTTCCTTTTGTTTTTTCGACATTTTAGCTGGATTTTCGTTTCCTTTTTGGGCTGAAATATCCCTGGAATAATCATACACAAATTTCTCCCCGAAATAATTCTTCTGAAAATCAGAAACCGTAGTCGTTACCACGGAAATTTTATAATCATTCAATGCATTATAATATTTCGTAAACAGCGTATTTTCTTCCAGATTCAGATACCCCTTATTATTAGTATCCGTATCCGGCATAATCTGAAGCACCTTAATCTCCCGTTTCTGTCCGGTCTGGTTTTTTGCAACCGAGCAGCCGGTACGTGTAAAATGAATGTCCGGATTATCCTTGCGGTATACAACAATCTTCCACTGGATCAGCCCGAAGTACAGTTTGGAAAGTTTTACCGGTGTAATGTTCTGTTCCCCGTCTCCTGCCGTAAAAACATCTCCCTCATAATAAACTTCCCCTGTATCATCCGAATCATCCGCATCCCCGGAGCCATCCACATCTGCCAGCCCCTCTTCAAATTTACCATCCTGATTCTGGTCAATATAAACTTTACACTGATACTGTGCCGATGGCACATCCGTCACCTGAAAACCAAAATCAAGTTTTGATCTGCCAAAACCGTCCACATCCAGATAATTTGCCTTACTGTCATCTACGGAAACAGACGTATCATTTTTCCCCTCAGACGAAGTCGTTCCCTGATATTCATTTGGCAGTTTTGTAAACGCAATTTTCGGACAGACCTCTTTTACCTTTGCAATCAGCCCATTGGTATCTGACGTCTGGTAAATGGTTTTCTTTTTCTTCTTACTCTCCCTGACCAGATCCGCAAGGTTTGAACCGGCATCTATTTTATCGGACAGACGATAGAGGTCATCAACCGCAACAACCGGATAACCGGCATGTAAAAAGTTCTCCAGTTCCGCTTTCTTAATCTTTGTAATGTCATTTCCCGGGAAACGGAGTGTCGTATCCTCTATAACATTATTTCCGCTTCCAGCCCACAGGAACTTGACCGAACGGCTTATGCCGTCTGACCTGCTATACTCTGCACTGGTCATTTTATCTCCGGTATGGAAATATATTTTTCCATTCATGGAAGTATCATTCCACACCGTCTGATTCTCTTTGATCCATTTCACGTTGCCATCTGCATCTTTATAGGTTACATCCTTTTCTACCAGATTGTAAGCGCCCTGATCCAGCCCAAGATAAATCATGTTGTACTTGCTGTTTAGATCCTCCGTGGAACCAATAAACTCTGCCGTAGTCATATGGGTAATCTTAATATCCCCGATAAAATTCGGAATCATAAGCTGGATATAACTCTTTTTCAGAGAGTATCCGTTCTTTCGGTCATAGCATGGCTCAATATCCAATATCCGCAGTTCTCCATCCACATGATCCTTTGATGTTTTATATCCGAGAATATAACGGACTGCATCTGCCGGTGTCGCTTTGGGATCATTTCCCGTAAATTCCTTAAAATCCGTAAACTTAGAATTCGGATCCGATGCCGGAACCGTCCCCGTGCCAAATGCCTGTGTGGAAGTTGTATCCCCTTTAAACACAAACAGTCTGCCATTTAAATATCCCTGATTTTCATCGGTAGAAATATTTCCGGCAGTCATATACTTCTCCCATTTATCCTGCTTCGTCCAGTAATGGTACCAGTTCTCGCCGATCACACGTCCATCCACATCGGACGGAAGAAATGTAAACATAGACCAGTATGTCTGCGCATCGCCCGTCTGTGCAGTAAACACACCAGTCTCAACTCCATTAATTTCTTTCTTTTGAATCAAGGCATCTTCTCCATCCAGATACAACCGCTGAAACAGTTCAGAATCCATGGAAAACAGCATGACTGCCAGTTTATACATATTATTGTTATAGCCCGTATCGGTATAAGTATAAATGGTTGGATTCATATTCCAGTCCAGAATATGAAACGTAACCGATTTTCCCCCACTTAAAGATCCCTCTGTATTTATATACACCCCGGAATCCATAAAAATCGGGGCATAGTTCTCCTCCTGATTGATCTTCTTATACATTTTCTTGACAACATCCCAGCTGATATCTTTCGATCCATTAAATCCATTCGTATACGAAGAAACAGACGAATGCTTTCCGTACCTGTTGTGTTTTTTCCAGATCTCTCTGATATTATCACCCCCGGAATGTACCTTTGGGGAAACCACATACAGATCCGCATAATCTGCCCATTTCGGCTGTGCATTCAGCTCTTCCGGTGTAATCGTTTTAATAATCACCGAATAATTGTCTGCTTCCTCCTGTGTTTTACAGCCGATACTGTCCTTTAAAAAATAATCATTGTTTTTATATAGATAGTAATTCTCTGTTACATTGATATTATCCTTTGATTTATCACCGGTACTTTTTCTTTTTGTATAAATCCGGTCGCCCTCATTGGTAAGTTCACGATCCGTCCTTTCATCAAATGTCTGATCTTTATAATCCGATTTTTCGAAATCATTTACTGTATGCCAGATAATATTTCCATGATCCTGTCTGACAAACGATAAGCTTTCATTTCCGTCTTCCCCTTTTACAATTTTTTGGACAAACGTTCCTTCCCCATCTTTGACGCGCTCATAGTATCCGGTATATTCTGCATCTTTCATGCCATCATCACAGACACGCATATTTCCAGAATATTTTGAAATGTCCCCTTCCGGCTCATCCGGGAAAAAATAAGCCGTTTCCATTTCACATTTTGCACCGGTTATTGTTTTAACCGTATTAATATCAGCATTTCCATAACGCATATCTTCGACATTTACCGGTTCACATCCACTGATCTGGTATCCAAACTCTGCGTATTCTTCATAAGGCACAATTTCAAGAATCAGAAACGGATTTTCCCTGGTTCCAAGCTTTGCCGCTGCGGCATTCGCATCGTAAATGTTGCGCTTCGACTCCGGAATCTGCTCTATCTGGTCAACGACCCCTCTTGTCATCACCGGAAGTTTCTCATCCGCCTTTAATTTATTCCGGTACCCGACAACCCCAAGACAGACAACAAGCACCCCCAGCATACAGACTGCGGATGCAATTCTCTTTTTCCTGTTTCCGTTATTTTTTTTCTGCCGATGCCATCTTACCATCTTCAATACGAACGCCCCTTCCTTACCTGAGTACATTTCTCAGCTTGAATTCATTTTGTATCGTATACTTCTGTTCCAGATATTGCATATCAAAAGAAACCGCAACGGATGCCTTTTCCGTGGAAGCATTTACTGTGCCGGTAAATGCCGTAACATATTCGCCGATCAGATTTTCCTGCACCTCATCCGTATCTGCAGAAATCACCGTTGTATCGGTTTTTGGATCTGCCACAGCCATTTTCTTTGTATATAATTTCTTTCCACCTGCAGAAATCCAGATCACCCGCTTGCTTGCAGCCTCCGGGGCTGCGGCACCTGCCGGATTTGTTATCGAAGGTGTCCCCGGAATCTTATATATGACGATTCCTTCTACACCGGATACCGAAGGATCAAGCTTTTCCACCCGGTTTCCCTCCATCACCCACATACCAATCTGTTCCATCAGAATCTGTGACTCCGACTGTAAATCAATCTGTGCGGATGCATGGTTATAATTTTTGTGCGCCATCCCCAGAAAAAGAATTGCAGCGCCAAAAATAATCGTTGAAATTGCAATCGCAATAATCAGCTCCACAAACGTAATTCCACTATGATCTTTTCGCACACTGCCACTCCTTTCCAAAGTTATTTCTCAATAAAATGTTTTCCGGTATCACTTACCAGCTTTACCGTATATGCCGGTACTCCATCAATATAGATGGCACTTACATTCGTATTTGCCGTATCAAAGCACGCCGTTTTCGTGTAGGCAATCTTGATATAATTTCCACCGGCACCTTTTTCCGTCACCTCATTGCCCGTGCTGCTGTCCATCCGGATTTTGATGGTATTGTTACACAACCGCGTACCGTCATCCGTCAGCTTCGTATCATCAAAACTGCTTAAATTATCCGGAAGAATCCGCATATAATAGCCATTGTCCAGTTTATAAACATACATATAGTAATCACCGGTTTTGCTCATCGTTTTCACCTGAAGCGCACTGAGCGAAGAATCAAGGGTCTTTACCACCTTCTGCGTGTTGGCATAATGCAGATGCCCGATCATCATCACCGATGTACTCGCCAGAATTCCCATAATTGCAATGACAATAATGATTTCTACCAATGTAATTCCGTTTTGTCCCAGATGTTTTCGTTTTTTCATTGGCACACCTCTTAATTCTTTTTCCAGTTATCGTAATTCAGATACGAATCCAGATCCAGATTTCCGGAAATATTCGATACCGCCGTTGAAGAACAGTCACGAAAAAACTGCGAAAACAAAGGCGTATCCCGTTTCTGGTCTTCCGCGAACAATTGCGATACCAGAAGTTTATTTCCCTTTATATGACCGGTTCCCGCAGCGCCTGCATTCGAATCAAACGAAATCACCCCGCCAGAAATAATCAGTCCCTCAAAATCACCGGACACTTTGACATCCCCGGTTGCAACCACAAGTCCCCGCGTAACCGTATTTGGAAGCGCATAGGTCCCGGTGTTTTTCACCAGATACACATCTGTGGTTGGTGAATAAACGGTCACACTTTCGGTAGTCGATGTTTTATGTTTTTCCAGTTCCTGTTCGAATGCTTTCCGGTCAATCAGTTTGTCAAACAGCGGATTGACCGTTTTATCAATCACTTCATGACCACTGGCATCTGTACTTGTCAGACGCACCTGATCCGGCGTCACACCCTGCCCGGAATCGGTAAGTCCCAGTTCTAAAGACTTATAGCGGACCGCCAACTTAGAACAATAATCCCAAAACAGACCGTTAGCGTCTTTCCAGTTATCCGGCTGAATCGTCACCTTCTTGACATTCAGGGCATCCGAAGCAGAAGCACGCGAAAGAATATCTCCCTTCAACGTCATAATGGTTTTCTTGTCAATAATCAAAGCATTTTCATCCAGATAGAGATTGGCATACTGTGCTACCTTTCCCTGATTGTTATTGTAATAATTTGCAAAGAAATCATTTGCATCCTGTTCCGTCTTAAAATTCAGGTAATAATACATTCCCTCCGGGAAATAGTATGCCACAAGCGGCTGACTGCTGTTTAGATACCCTTGTAACGTATCGTCAGAAATACCAATATGCGCAGCATACCCACTTCTGTCAAACGTTCCATTTTTGACATACTCTGCCGGCACATAATAAGCCAGCTGATTGGTTCTCGCAGAGATGGATTCTCCCATCAGAACATCCTGATTTTTTGCAGCATCTGTCTTGCGGGAAATAAATGTACGTCCCGCCAGCATCAGATAATTTAAATCTTTGAGATTCAAATTACACGTTCTGCCGTTTACCATCATAGCACTGCTGAAATCCGCATCCGAAGATACCGTATCGGAAGTTCCGTAATTTTTCTGGAAATTATAACCATAATAATTTCCTTTCAAAGTCACCTTACTTCCAACTCCACGTAACTCAAGATCATCTGCCACATACGTATTTCCGTTGATCTCCATCGTGGAAGATCCGCTTCCCGAGGTCTTTATATTTTCCGCCCAGATCGAAGAATTTCCGTTTCCGACCGTAAGCGTAGAGCCACTGTCCGTCACGATATCGCCGCGTGTGAGAATCGACTTTCCCTTTAAAGTTCCGCTTCCGCTGCTGTCGGCCAAAATACCATCCGCTCCGGCGTACACACTTCCATCCACCTGCACATTCGATGCATTTACATGAATCTGCCGGTCCGCAATCAGAGCATATTTCATAAACTCCTGGATCTGTCCCTGCCCGGAAAAATTCATCTGCGGAGTAGAAAAAATAAGATCCGTTGTGATCTTTGTCTCATAATCCTGCGCATCCTTATATTTCACCTGCACCCCTTTTAATGTAAAGGTACCCGCACCGTAATCCAGTTCATACTTCGGATCCGCTGCAACAACATAACATCCCTGTTCGGCAGTTTCTTTGATACATCCTTTGACTGTATCGGTGTTATAATCCGAAACCGTATACACGACATTGCCGGATGCATCTGTCGTATTTGTCTTTCCCGCAGATGCCTTTGCAAACTGTCCCTCCAGATCTTCCATATATTTTCGGGAAAAAACATCCTGTGCATTTGCTCCCGATGCGGTATACGTCAGATAATTTTCAAGGACATCCGTATATGCTTTCTCGAGCGATTTTTCTGCAAGTTCTCTTGCACCGGTACGCAGATCATCCATAACTGCATCTGCACTGTAGAAATTTTTCTTCGTACCGCGCTCCACTTCTTTCATCTGGATATTGACAATCGTGATTTTTGTAATCACAACCGCGATCGCACTCACAACCACCATCAGAATCAAAACGGCAAGCAGAGAGGCTCCGCGATTATCCCGTTTCAAAGAAATCTTTTTCATCGCTACTCTCCTTTCGCCGAATTCACCGTAATATACCGATACGTTTCCTTATCGGAGCTGTTGCCTTTTCCCTTTTTGTATACACTAACCTGCAGATTCACCTTCCGGACACCTTCTTTGCTCTCCACCAAAGGTGCGACACTCAGCAAATAGCTATCCTGATAGATGTTTCCCGCATTGGTTGTTGCCGCCGGGTCATCCGGGTACGATTTGTTGCCAAGATTGGACGCAACCGCCGGCATCTTACAGCCGTCTTTCGGTGACACCACCAGCTGATAAGAGAGATGCTTTGCGTTGACCTCACTGATATTCTGACAGACAACGATCAGTTTCGGAACCGCCACTCCAGCCGCACAACGGATTTCAAGTGCATCCCTGTCCTGCTTGACATTGTACATCAGATAAATGTGTTCGATATTCTGCATGTCCTCCTCTGCAAAATCATTACAGGTATAGACTTCTGCCGGGTCCACTCCATCGATATTTTCACAGGCGTAACTGCATGCGACAAGCACATGCGTAGGTTCCACCGTAATGGAAATCGTCCGCTTTAAATTTTTTTCTATTTCACTTTCACTCTGTGCCGGGACATTGTTTGCACCTGCATACTGTGCATTTTCTGCGGAAAAATAAGTAAGTGCTTCCTGTAACTGTCCACCTTCTGCCGCCACAACATCTTTTGTGTCATCAATTCCATCCATTTGAGGCATCAGCGCTGTATTTTCCGGCACATCCGTGCTGACTATTACTTCAACATCATATTTTTGACCAATCGCATCTGCCGCACCGTAATAAGATACTTCTCCGGCGGTCGTACTTCCTCCCGCAGCTGCAGGGGTATATCCCGTCTGCACATAACCGGTCAGATACGGCACGGTAAATCCCCCGGCTGACACAGGCTCCACCAGTTGCGGCTGTTTTTTTAAGTCCTCCATCACTTCCTGCGCCAGATTGGTCGCATGCTGTTTATCTGCTGTCATTGCATTGTATTTCATCGACTGCGTAAAATACGACAACAGCGGAATGGAAAGAATCGCCAGAATCGCCATGGCAAGAATCACTTCCAGCAAAGAAAATCCTCCATTATTCTGTTGTTTTTTCATCCGGAAGCCTCCTTCCCCATGTCAGCTTTTTCTATTGCTCTGCGGTTCCAGAAGAAGAACCGCCAAAAATATTGTTTACCCCTTTTGGCATATTCTCAAATACCGGAGGAACATAATCTTTTCCGGTGTTTTCAAGATAATACATATTGAGTGTCATATCGCCCGTTAATTTTCCCGTAGAATTGTCGAAGCTGGCGGAAAACTGGGCAATCGTTGTACGATCCTTAAACTTGTTGACATAGGCAATCATATCCTTTAATCCTTCATAACTTGCCTCATAGCGGATGCCAATCGATGCATAATACCCTTCCACATTTCCGGTCGGACCTGTCGTGTTTTCCGGTGTGCTTTCAGTACTCTCTGTGCTCTGTGTATCCGCAGACTCCGTGGTCTGTGTTTCCTGTGTTGTCGTTGTATCTTCCGTAGTATCCGTAGATGCAGCAGCACTTCCGTCTGCAGCGGCTGTACTGTTATCTGCCCCAATCGGCATATTCATGGCAAATGTCACATCTGTAATATGAAAATTGCTGCTCTTATCCTCGAACTCCTGCAAAGTTTCAATTGCTTTTTCGGTTTTCATATCTGCCGGATAAGCCGCAATAATATCCTTTTGCTTTTTCTGCATCGTCTGGATATTTTCTTTTACTTTTGGAAGTCCGGCCTCCATCTGTTCCATCTGCTGCACTTTCGCCCGGTCGGTCGTATTCTGCTCTTCGATCTTCGCCGCCTTGCTCATTCCCTTATTAAAAATAAAGAAATAGGAACATGCTACAATCACAATTGCAAAGAAAATGAGCAACAGCCGCTTATCTGAATCTGAAATTTTTAATTTATTCATTTGTCTGCTCCTCTCCCTCTGCGTTATTGGTATCCGTGTCTGTGTCCTCCGATGTCGGAACCGCCTCCTCGATCAGATGTCCGTCCTCACCGATATCTGCCTGGGTGTAATAGCCATTTAACGTGTATGTCCATGTGCTCACACCGCTTTCGTCGTCTTTTTCCTCCGACATGGATGGAATGGAAAGATCCTGAAGCAGGGTCACATCCGCAAAATTCAAAAGCATCTGTCCAACGGCAATTTCTTTATCTGTTTTCAGATTGATACTGACTAAGTCTGCATCTGTCTGAATACTCTCTACCTTGACATCGTTTGGCAGCGCATTTTCCAGCTGCTCAATCAGCGGATACAACTGCTCATTTTTCGTAACGGTGGCAAGATCCAGCTTCTCATATACCTGTTCCTCTGCCTGTACCCGCGCATAATCATCATAGGTTTCCTGCACATACGAAAGATCATTGATCCGTTTCGTCAAATTGCGATGCTGCGTATATGCCACCAGCTGACGCACACTCGATCCAAGAATCAACAATACACTGACTAATACCGCTCCCACAAAAATGACATAAGCCGTGTGAAGGTCATTCTTTTTGGAATCTGCCACAAGCATGTCCTTCGGTTTGGCATCAATCGGATGCACCGCCGCACCGATGACGGACAAAAAGCCAACAGCCGTTGCAGCCTTCGGTCTGCGTCCGGAGGACGCTGTCGTTATCCCCTCTTCTTCAACCGCTTTATTTTTTTCACTCTTTAAATCAATTACCTTAGTGAAATCAATTTCCTGCAATGGAAGCGGAAGCTCCTGGGCAAACAGTTTATGCATACCCGCAAACCGGGAACCGTCCCCTACCAGGTAGACATTTCCCACGAATTCCTGTTTGATCTGATTCTGGTAATATTCAACCGCCGTATTGGCAATTCGCAGATGATACCGCAGCGATTCCGCCAGATCTTCATATGCCTCATTTGCCAGCTCCTGCTGACGCTTCATCTCCTCCTGGTTTCCCATCTCCGGAACGGTCGGGCGATTGTATATGACATTGTGGTCTAAAAGAAAATCAAGTGCTTTCTCCTCATCATCAATCCCAAGCACCGGATGGTCAATCACCGCCGTAATCGTAGCGCCATAGCCGTACGGTGTCACACGCTGAAAGACCAGTTTTTTATTTTCCAGAATACTGATTACCGTTGCCTGCTCTTCCAGCTGCACAACCACAGCATTTTCCAGAAAACTGTCACACAGAAGCTGTACCGTTCCGTTTCCGATATAATCAAACGTTTCTACCTTCAGTCCTGCCAGTTCTGAAAACGTCACATAGTTATTCAGAAGATTATCGGGAATTGCCACTAAAAGCAGCTTGAGCATTTTCTTCCCATCTTCTTCCTCCACATCCATCTTGCTGTAGCTGATGGTGTAATTGCTCACATCCATCGGGAAATAATCACGGATCTGGGATTCAATGATTCCCATGATCTTATTGTCTTTGACAAATGGGATCATGACTTCACGGGTCACGACTTTTGAGGAAGAAAGGGTAAATACGACTTCTTTCTCATGGATATCGCGCTTGCTGAGTTCGACTTTCAGTGCAGACGCAAAAGCTTCCTTGTCACGGATATAGCCATCTTCCACCGCATGTTCCGGAGTACGGAACGCAAAGGCTTTATGTACCGGCGGATTTTTCTTGCGGTAATCGGCCAGTGCGACTTTTGTCCACCATACACCGGCCTCAATACTTACTACTCTTTTGACCATTTTCATTTTCTCCTTTATATTTTCCGAAAGGTTTTCATTGGAAAATGTACAAAAATAATTATGCTTTGTTCATGTTCTCTGAAAAATCACAAATCCTAATTATTTTTCTACATTTTCCATCGTAACGTTGTGGCATAAAAAATTGTGCGGTGAAAATGACAGATGTTTAAAATTCGCCACAGGAATAAGAAAAACTTTACTTTTTTTAATTATGCCATACGTAGCAGTTCCTGCCATGTTTTAATAAATGCCCATCATGCCAAGGTACCAGGTCCAGAAACGGCTGCCCCAGAGTGCGGCGATGAATATGCCTGCCGAAAGGTACGGACCGAGTGCAAGCAGGTTGTTTCGCTTGCTTACTTTCATACGGATGGTATGGATGACGGAGCCAAGAATACATGCAAGAATAAATGCAAAAATAATGTTTTTTGCGCCTAAAAGCAGGCCTGCATATGCCATGAGTTTGATGTCTCCCCCACCGATTGCTTTGCCGGAGGAGAAATAATACAGGCCATACAAAAACAGGCTGACAATGACTGCCCCGATGATATGGGACAGGATATGCCGGAAATCATACACGGTCATGATGATACCGAGCAGTCCCAGAAACAGGTTCTGGGAAACCGGTATCTGATAGGTTCTCTCATCAATGACCGCAATGACAATCAGGGCAGATGTCATGAGACAATACAGCACACTGCTGAACGTGAAACCGCCCGCCATGAAAACGACCACATACAGCACACCATTTAAAGCCTCGATTAATGGGTACTGTATGGAAATTCTAGCACCACATTGCCGGCATCTGCCCCGAAGAATTATGTAGGAAAATACAGGAACCATGTCCCGCCAGCCCAGCTTACGCCCGCAGTTCATACAGTGCGAGGACTGCACGATATTCTCTTTTTTCGGGATACGGAAGATCAGCACATTTAAGAAACTGCCGATGACGATTCCGTATAAAAATATAACAATATAAAGAAAAATCGTAAGTTGGGTTAGCATTTGTTTCTCCTAAAATAAACCTCATTACTTTTATATATTATTTCGACTTAATATCTTCAAAACTATACTTATCTGTTGTTGTATTTGTTACATGAAGAGTAACCATATCTCCCGTATTTTTACAACTAATTTCAATTTTACTAATATCTTTTCCTGCTTTAGATTCAAGTTTTAAATCTGCTGTTTTATCTACGCTATTTAATTCTTTAAATGCATCCAATAATACCTTATTATCATCTGTTCCACCACCAGTTACCGAAAGAGCATTTGTCTTGTCAATAGCAATCACATAAGTCACAGATGCATCAAGCGTCGAAGCATTAGAAGAATATGCAGTCATAGCATCTGTACAAAGTCCACTTAATACCTGAATATCTTTTGCTTTTCTTGATTTTTCAATATAAGGAATTACCTGTGTACCAACAACACCTACCAAAATTGCCATAATTGCGATAACGATAATCAACTCTACGAGAGAGAAACCTTTGTTATCCTTCTTTTCATTCTTTGCTTTCATGTTCTGAAGCAGTTCCATAATTTTCTTCATACCCTTTGTTCTCCTTTTTTGAATATATTTTTATGTATCTATCATCACATGTCTCATGGCAGACATGTAACAATCCTTCTTCTGCCTGCGGTCAGGCTCCGATGCTGTCGTACAGACTGTACATCGGCATCATGATCGCAAGGACGATCGGCACCACAATAACTGCCATCACAATGATGATGAGCGGTTCCATTGCGGCAAGCAGTGCCTCGGTCGCCGACTCCACCTCTTCATCATAATATGCTGCGACTTTGTCGAGCATGTCTTCCATATTACCGGTTTCCTCCCCGATCTCTATCATATGGTAGACCATCGGTGGAAAGACCCCGGAATCTGCCAGCGGCTTCGAGAGCGGGATTCCACGGCTGACCTCTTCGGTCGCATCTTTTAATGCCTGCTTAACCACGGCATTCCCCATCATCTCGGTCACAAGCCCGAGTGCATCCACCAGCTGGACACCGGAGCCCATCAGTGTGGACAGGGTTCGCGTCATGCGCGAGGATGCCGTCTTGATGCTGAGCGGACCGACCAGCGGTACCTTTAGAATAAATTTTCCCAACATATGTGCCCCGCCCTCTGTCTTTTTCCACGCATGGATAAATATGGCAATCCCTGCGATGATGGCAACAATAAAATACCAGCTGTGCACAAAGAAATCACTGACTGCCATGACTGCAAGCGTGATACCCGGCAGTTTTCCGCCGACTTCGTCAAACTGGGAAGTAAAGGTAGGCACAATCTTAATCATCATGATGGCTACAACAACGATAATAACAAGAATCAGGATAACCGGATAAATCGCCGACTTGATGATCAGCCCCTTCAGGTGGGCTTCTTTTTCAAACTGGCTTCCCACACGGCTGAATGCTTTATCCAGTCCACCGGAGGATTCCCCTGCGGCAACCATCTGCACCATGAGGTTCGGAAAAATCTTCGGGTGCTCCGCCATCGCAACGGCGAGGGTCTCCCCGCGCTGTACGGAATCCCGCACTTCTGCGATTGCGTTGGCAAACGGTTTGTTCTCGGTCTGCTCGGATAGCATGTCGAGTGCCTCGACGACGGTCACGCCGGCATTTAATACGCTCTCAAACTGGCGGCAGAATACGCTCATTTCGCGGACGCTGACGGCTTTTCCGATATGGATTTCGAGATCTTTGTTAAATGCGTTGGCTCTTGCGATGGAAACGATGGTGTTGCCGCCGGATTTGAGTTCTGCCGAAGCGACTTCCATGTTCATGGCCTCGATGGTGCCGGTTTTTGGTTTTCCATCGGCTCCGACCACTTCGTATTTATAACTTGCCATGTCTTAACTCCTTTTTAAAACAGCTTCTGCTGCATGTTTCCTGTATCCTGTGCATACTCTACGGCATTTGCCGCATCGATTTTGTGTTTCAGATACAGGCTGAATAAGGAATCATCCATCGTCTGCATGCCAATCTTCTTACTTGTCTGCATGATGGATGGAATCTGGTGTGCCTTATCCTCCCGGATCAGGTTTTTGATCGCCGGGGTACCGAGCATGACTTCAAATGCCGCCACACGGGATTTTCCGTCGATCGTCGGCAGAAGCTGCTGCGAAATAACAGCTTCCAAAACCGATGCCAGCTGGGAACGGATCTGATTCTGCTGATGCGGTGGAAACACATCAACAATACGCTCGATCGTTGGTGCCGCACCAATGGTATGCAATGTGGAAAATACCAGATGTCCGGTCTCTGCCGCCGTAATCGCGGTGGAAATCGTATCAAAATCTCTCATCTCTCCCACAAGGATAATATCCGGGTCCTCACGGAGTGCTGCACGAAGCGCATTTCCATAGGAATCCGTATCAAGGCCAATTTCTCTTTGGTTTACAATTGACCGATTGTGTTTATGTAAATACTCAATTGGATCTTCCAATGTAATGATATGTTCATTCCGTTCTTTGTTTATGACATCAATCAAAGAGGCCAGCGTGGTTGATTTACCACTTCCTGTTGGTCCCGTCACAAGAACCAGCCCTCTCTTTTTCTTTGTCAATCCAAGCACAGCTTCCGGAATACCGAGTGCTTCCGGTGTTGGAATATCACTTGCCACAATACGAAGAACTGCAGCATACGACCCCCTCTGGTGAAATGCATTGACACGGAATCGCCCCACACGGGTATCGGTATAGGCAAAATCCACTTCACCAGTGGCCTCCATGGTTGCCTTCTGTTTCGGTCCAAACATGGATTCCACCAGTTCCTTGGTCATCGCCGGTGTCAGTTTCTCAAATCCGTCCATTTCATAAAGTGTTCCGCTGATCCTGCACTTCGGCCGTACCCCCACGGTAATATGTAAGTCAGACGCATGATGCGCTTTTGCTATCGAAAGAAGCGTATACATTGACAATTCCATCTGTTTTGCTGCCTTCCCTTCCCTGTTTTATTTAATCCTCTTCGTCATCGTATGCCACACGCTGCACTTCCTCGACGGTGGTGATTCCGCGCAGTGCGTAATCAATGGCACTCATGCGAAGCGTTTTCATGCCATGTGTGAGTGCGATCTCCTCAAGCACATCCGCATTCTCCCCGCGGTTGATCGCCTGCCGCAGGTCTGCCGTGACCGGCATGATCTCATAAATACCGATTCTTCCATAGTATCCGGTTCCGCCGCAGCGGACACATTCTTTGTGCCCCGGTGTGCGGACATTGATCCGTCTGGCGGGATCCTTTATGCCGAGTATTTTTTTCTCTCCTGCGGTTGCCTCCCGGACAATTCCGCATGCCGGACAGACCCGGCGCACCAGACGCTGGGCGATTACCCCGACCACGGAATCCGCAATCAGGTAGTTTTCCACTCCCATATCTGCCAGACGGGTGATGGTATTTGCCGAACTGTTTGTATGTAAGGTGCTGACCACCAAGTGTCCGGTGATGGATGCCTTTACCGCAATCTCTGCGGTCTCCTGGTCACGGATCTCCCCGATCATGATGATGTCCGGATCCTGACGCAGGATGGAACGCAGTGCCGAGGAAAAGGTAAGTCCCGCCTTTTCGTTTACCTGTACCTGGTTGACCCCGTTTAAGTTCGCCTCAACCGGATCTTCTACCGTGATGATATTGACACCTTCTACGTTTAATTCATTTAATGCAGTATATAATGTCGTGGACTTACCGCTTCCGGTCGGTCCCGTGACGAGAATAAGCCCGTTCGGATGGCTTAGGATGTGGTCAAATTTTTTTAATTCGTCCTCCGGGAATCCCAGATCCCGCTTGTCCAATGTCAGTGCTTTTTTCTGTGCGAGACGCATAACGACCTTTTCCCCGTAGACGGTCGGAAGCACGGACACACGGATGTCGTATTCCTGCCGGTCCACAATGCTGGTCGCACGACCGTCCTGTGGGCGGCGCTTTTCGGAAATGTCAAGTCCGCTGACAATTTTGATTCTTGCGATCAGTGCGGCATGCAGGCTGATGTCGTGCCGCATGGCTTCGTGCAGCACGCCATCCACACGGAACCGGATCCGCACCTGGTTTTCCATCGGCTCGATATGGATATCGCTGGCTCTCCTGTGGACCGCCTGCTCGATGATCTGTCCTAACAGTTTGACAATCGGTGCCTGCTGGACATTGTTCTCATCGTTTCCACTCCCGGGATCTAGGGCTGCCCTGGCTTTTGCCTGTTCCTGCTTTTCCCTTGTATACTGTTCTGCCACACGCAGGGCTTCTGCATTTCCATAGTAACGGTCGATGGCTGCCGCAATATCACTCGGGGTTGCAGCAAAACGCTCCACCTGACACCCGGTAATGATGGAAACATCGTCCATCGCCCGGATATCCAGCGGATCGCTCATTGCCACGCACAAAAGATTGGGATTTTTCTCATTGAACTTAAACGGAATCAGATTATACTTCCGCAGCACTGCCTCGTCCAAAAGCCGGATGATTTCCTCCGGGATGCGCAGGGTCGACAGATCGACACTCTGTATTTTCAGCTGTGCCTTCAGTGCCTCTACGATCTGTTTTTCGTCTGTAAACCCCAGATCTATCAGTACCACTCCGAGACGCTCTCCCTGTTTTTCTGTTTTCTGGACCTGTAACGCTTTTACCAGCTGATCCTGCGAAATGACTCCTGCATCCACAAGCAGATCGCCCAGTCGCTTCTTCCGGGCAAACCCTACCAACTTATCCATGTAATACTCCCACTACGTTAAACATTTATTATTTTCAAATAATTTCGAGCAATTAATGATTATTATAACCTTTTTTGTTCTCTATTGCAATCCTTTTTCATGTATAAAATATAACTTTATTGCATTTTACCGTTTCTTTTTTTGTGCAAATTTCACATCTAGGTCTTTTGTCCTATTTTATTTGCCGTCATTTCCTCCACAAAAATGCCATATCCTTTCGTTGGATCGTTAACAAGCACATGGGTCACGGCACCGATCAGTTTTCCGTCCTGCAGGATCGGGCTTCCGGACAGTCCCTGCACGATTCCGCCGGTCAGCTTCAGCAGGTTCTCATCCTCCACATGAAAACGGATTCCCTTATTTTTATCTCCCGGTGTATAATCAAGATCATCAATTACGATGCGATATGACTGCAGTTCCCCGGACGCATCCGACAGAATTACCGCATCCTTTGTCTGAATCTCCTGTTTGTAACCGACCGGACACAACAGACTTTCGTTTTTCTTTTCTTCCCGGAAGTTTTTCGTCAACGTGCCATAGATACCGATTTGTGTATTGCTGGACACTTCTCCGATCTGGTTGTCTTTCCCATAATAGACAACTCCCTCCAGCTCTCCCGGTGTTCCCCGGACACCTTTTTTGATACCGAGCACCTGTGCTTTGTACAGCCGGCCGTCTGACAGACGGAGCAGGTCTTTGGTCTGTCCGTTTCCGATTCCGTGTCCCAGTGCCCCGAAGTTTCCGTCCTGATCAAAATAGGTCAGCGTGCCGATTCCTGCCATGTCATCTTTCACCCAGAGTCCCAGACGATAGCCTTTGTGTTCTGCTGCCTCAACCGGCTCCACCGATACCTGAATCTGCTCGGCTCCGCGCCACAGGGTCAGCACCACCGGTTGTTCCCCGTACTGATTGATCCGCTCCATCAGTTCTTCTTTTTTCGTGACCGCTTTTCCATTTACAGCAGTAATATAATCCCCCGGAAATACAATGTGTTCTGCCGGCTGCCGGCTGCTTCCGTCCACAGTTTCCACCGGGCCGGATCCCAGCACCAGTACTCCCTGGGCAGCCCCGTAAATGCCCACCACCTGTCCGCTCACGTATAAAGATTTTCCGTTCACCACGGAAACCTGCACCTCTTTCATGGGAAGGATGCCAAACAGATAGCAGGTCAGTGTATATTCCCCCTGCTTCAGCTGGCTGCACGTTTCCACTGCCCGTTCCTGCTTCATTGCCTGAAACGTCCGCTCCCCGATCTGTGCCATAACGGATTGCGGTTTTGTGGACATTGCCAGTGTGACCGGAATTTTTTTGTCCAGTTCCAGTTTCTGCCCCTCCTGCACGTATACATGATCGGGAATGGCATGTATCATGGTGGCATAGGCAAAGCAGCACAGCGCCAGAACATAAATACAGATAATATTTTTGAATATACGCATATAAAAAGACCGCATGCCAAAGGTTCTCCTATCTTCTCGGATACCTTTAGTATGCGGACTTTGGTTTTATCTATTCGTATTTTTCTGCCAGACGTTTCATCTCGCGTGCGTTTTGTAAAACCGTATCCGTGATCTCCACGCCGCCAAGCATCCGCGCCAGTTCCTCGATACTTTCCTCTTCCCGCAGCGGATGAATCCGGGAAACCGTGGACGCATGCTCCACCGATTTTTCAATCAGGAAATGGGCATCTGCCATGGCAGCAATCTGCGGCAGATGAGTGATGCAGATGATCTGGTGCGTCTTTGCCAGCAGTTTCATCTTCTGCGATACCATCTGTGCCGTACGCCCGCTGATTCCACTGTCAATCTCATCAAAGATCAACGTCGGAATCTCATCCGTATCCGCCATGACGGTCTTGACCGCGAGCGCAATACGGGAAAGTTCTCCGCCGGAAGCGACCTTTCCCAGAGGCTTTAACGGTTCTCCCGGATTGGTGGAGATCATAAATTCTGCCTCATCCCAGCCTCCGGCACTGTACTCCGTCTTCCGGAATTCCATCGTAAACTGCACATCTAAAAAATTCAGATCTTCAAGTGCCTGTGCAATCGCTTTCGTCAATCCCTTTGCCGCTTTCTTCCGGATTCCGGAAACCTCTGCACACAGCCCGTCCAATTCTTCTTTCTTCCGGTTCATGGAAGTTAAAAGATCATTTAAGTATTTATCATAATCCTGTAATACGGCAATACGCTTTGTTTTTTCTTCCGCTGACTGCAGAATCTCTTCCATCGTATTTCCATACTTGGATTTCAGGTGATTGATCTCATCAAGCCTCTTTTCGGTCTGATAAAAGACTTCGTCATCAAATTCCTCCCCCGACAGGTAGGAAGAAATCTCATGATTGAAATCGCTCAGCAGATTATCAATATCGGTAAGCATCTGTTCCATCTGCGCAATGCGCTCCTCATATGCCGAAACCGAACTGACTTCCCGCAGGGCACGGCTGATAAGTTCCGATGCATTCTCTCCGGTACCGCCGTCTCCCCCGGTAGCTGCACCGGCAGCCGATATGGCATCCATGATCTTTTTTGCGTTTGCAAATCTGCGATACTGTTCTTCCAGCCGGGTATCCTCCCCGACGGAAAGCTGTGCCTCTTCGATTTCCTTTACTTCATACGCAAGAAACGACAACTCTCTGGCGCGCTCCTCGGTATCCAAAGACGAGGACTCCCACTCTTTTTTCAGTTTCCGGTATTCCTGATAACAGGCGGCAAGACGCTCTTTTTTTTCTCCAAGCGCGTCTTTTGCATAGGCATCGAGGATTTCCAGATGTTTCTTTTTGGAAAGAAGGGACTGGTGCTCATGCTGTCCGTGAATATCGATGAGCAGAGACGCCACCTCTTTTAACCGGGAAGCAGACACTGCTTCTCCATTGATCCGCGCAATTGCCCTTCCGGAAGTTATCTTACGACTTAATATTACTGTTTCATCCTCTGTTTCTATGCCCAGTTGCCGGATCGCATCCAGAACCTTTGGGTTTTCAACCGAAAAGACCAGCTCCACAAGTGCGGTCTCTTCGTTATCCCGAAGCAGTTCCTTTGGAACCTTCTCTCCGAGTGCCAGTGCAACCGAACCAATGATGATGGATTTACCGGCACCGGTCTCTCCTGTCAAAATATTAAGTCCTTCTTTAAATTCTACCTCTGTCTCTGTAATAAGAGCGAGGTTCTTCACATGTAGATTTTGTAACATACATTCTCCTTCTACTTTTCCGAAGCATTTTTATTACTGTTCTACAATTTTCCGAAGCTTTTTCATGATGTGCACCGCGTCATCGGACGTACGGATCACACACAGAATCGTGTCGTCTCCCGCAAGTGAGCCGACAATCTCCTGCATACGCATGGCATCTACTGCAGCCGCAACGGCTCCCGCCATACCGGACACGGTTTTGATCACAACAATATTTTCCGCAGCATCCACGGACAAAAATCCTTCCCTGAGAACCCTTGCATATTTTTCCATCATATTGGAATCCGCGTCCGTAATCACCGCATATTTTTGTCTGCCGTTGTCGGTCGAAATCTTTGTCAGCTTCAGTTCACGGATATCACGGGATACGGTTGCCTGGGTAACCTGAAACCCTTCTTTTTCGAGATATGCGGACAATTCTTCCTGTGTTTCCACATCTTTTTTCTGAATCAATTCGAGTATCTTTGCCTGTCGTGTTGTTTTCATATGTCCTCCTTTGCGTCCTACGGTCTCATCTTTTTCCTCAGTATTTCCAGGAAACTCTGGTTACTGATTTTGCAGATCCAGATGGTACTTTGTGCCTGTGCAATCCGCACACGGTCTCCCACGTGCAGATGCTCCGGTGTGTCCCCGTCAAAGCTGACACATGCCGTCTCGTCCTTTTGAAACCGTCTGCTTCCCATCTTAATCTCCACAACATCCTCCGCTCCAAACACAATGCTTTTGGAGTTTAAGTCATGTGCATTGATCGGTGTCAGAAGAAGTACCCTTGCTTTCGGGTCCACGATCGGACCTCCGGTGGAAAGATTATACCCCGTGGAACCGGTCGGTGTCGCAACAATCACGCCATCTGCGTGGTAAGTTGTCAGATATTCCCCATTGACATACACATTTAAAAGCAGCATGGACAGATCCCCGGACCAGTGGATCACGACATCATTCAATGCCATATGTGCGCCGTTTCCGCCAATTTTTTCGCCGGTCAGAACAATCCGCTCTTCCATGATGCAATCATCCTGCATCAGACAGTCGATGGCATGAAATACGGTAGCTTCCTCAAGCTCACACAGATACCCCAGTGTCCCAAGGTTGACACCGATCAGCGGAATCTGCAGCGCCTCCACCTTGGTTGCTGCGCGGATTAACGTGCCGTCTCCGCCGAGAACAAGGATACATTCCGTGTCTGCCGGAATCTCGGAAAGTGCAAAATCTTTCTGGTTATCATCCTCCACATTGCTGACACAGATTGCAGCACTGCCGCCCTTTTGTTGTATGTACGAGACAATTTCGTTTGAGAGTGTCAGATCACGATCTTTGTACCGGTTCGTGATCAGCATAAATTTACGCATCTACTTATCCAATTCTCCGTGTGCTGCTTCCACAACTGCGTGAATATCCACGGATTCCTCCTTTATTGCTTCGTCCGATTTTTCAATATGCACGAGATACTCGATGTTTCCCTCCGGTCCCTTGATCGGTGAGTATTCCAGATGGTGTACCGAAAATCCGTTTTCCAGTGCAAAGGTAATGATCCTCTCGATCACTTCCTCGTGAACGGCCTTATCACGTACCACGCCTTTCTTTCCCACTTTTTCCCGTCCGGCTTCAAACTGTGGTTTGATCAGACATACCATCTGTCCGCCGTCCTTTAACAGTGCATATGCCGCCGGGAGCACTTTGGTCAGGGAAATAAATGAGACATCCACCGAAGCAAAATCGAGCACATCATCGATATCTTCCGGTGTGACATAGCGGATGTTTGTTTTTTCCATACAGACAACCCTTGGGTCCTGGCGCAGTTTCCATGCAAACTGGCCATATCCCACATCGACGGAATACACTTTCTTTGCCCCGTTCTGCAGCATGCAGTCCGTAAACCCGCCCGTCGAAGCACCGATGTCCATGCACACCATGCCATCTAAGGAAATGGAAAAATGTGTCATCGCTTTTTCCAGTTTCAGACCGCCGCGGCTGACATATTTCAATGTATTTCCGTGGATCTCAATCGGAGCATCCTCTGCAAAAGTGCTTCCCGCCTTATCCTCCCGGTTATTGTTGACAAATACATTGCCTTCCATAATCATGGTCTTTGCCTTTTCCCGCGATGGTGCCAGACCACGTTTTACAAGAAGTACATCCAATCGTTCTTTCATAATTCCTCCGGTAATTCTGCTAATATTTTTTCCGTCACGGAATCTGCATCCAGTCCCAGTGCTTTTTTTAATTCGCCAACACTTCCATGTTCCACAAAGCAGTCAGGAATTGCAATCCTGAGGACCTTTGTATGCAGTGCTTCTTCCTCCAGAAATGCAGCCACATGCTCTCCAAATCCCCCGCTTGCCACGTTCTCTTCCATCGTCACAAGAAGCGGATGGGATTCTGCCAGTTTCCGCAGGCAGTTTTTATCCAGTGGCATGGCAAATCTTGCATTTACCACCGTTGTCGGGATTCCTTTTTCTGCCAGTTTTTTTCTTACCTGCCAGGCGGTTTCCACCATCGAACCGATTGCAAAAAGTGCAACCTCTGTACCCTCGGCGAGTACTTCCGCACAGCCTTTTTGAATCGGTGCCCGCTGATCTTTCCAGAGATCGCAGGCTTCTCCGCGCGGATAACGGATCGCCACCGGTTCCTCTGCAGCAATCGCATACTTGAGCATATCGGAAAGCTCCCATTTGTTTTTCGGAGCCATAACCGTCAGGTTCGGAATACTTGACAGATACGACAGGTCAAAAATTCCCTGATGCGTGGCGCCATCCTTTCCGACTAATCCTGCACGGTCTACGGCAAACACAACCGCAAGGTTTTGTGCACACACATCATGTAATACCTGGTCATAGGCACGCTGTAAAAAGGAAGAATACACCGCAAATACCGGTTTGAGTCCCGCCTTTGCCATACCGGCCGCAAACGTCACCGCATGCTCCTCTGCAATTCCCACATCAAAAAAACGTTCCGGAAAAAGATTTTTAAATCTCTTTAAACCGGTTCCGTCTGCCATCGCTGCGGTAATCGCAACCACCTTCGGCTCCCGCTCCCCCATTTTGCGCATGACTGTGGAAAACACATCCGTGTAATGCGCTTTTTCCTGATGATACAGCGGAACACCGGTGTCAATGTCAAACGGTCCCGTTCCATGGAAGCGCGCCGGATGACGCTCGGCAGGAAGATATCCCTCTCCCTTGATCGTGCGTACATGAACCAGCACCGGACCGCGCACACGCTTTGCTTCCGCAAGCACTTTTCGGATTTCTTTTATGTTGGTGCCATCCACCGGGCCTAAATAGGTGATCCCCATATTTTCAAAAAACATTCCCGGAACAAACAACTGTTTGATACCGCTTTTGGCATTCCGGATCCGTTTGACCATCCGTTCCCCCACAACCGGAATCCGGTTTAGGGAATTTGTCACACCGTCTTTTAAATCCAAATATGCGTCCGAGGTGCGGAACGAATTCAGATACTGGTTCATTCCTCCCACATTTTCGGAGATCGACATCTGGTTATCATTTAACACAATAATAAAATTGGTTTTCATGCGGGAGGCATTGTTCATTGCTTCGTATGCCATACCGCCGGTCAGTGCCCCGTCTCCGATCACAGAGACCACATAATAATTGTCACCGGTCAGTTCCCTCGCCTGCGCCATGCCAAGTCCTGCGGAAATGGAAGTGGAACTGTGCCCGGTATTGAATGCATCCGCCGGATCTTCCTGTGTCTTTGGAAAGCCGCTCATCCCGCCATACTGCCGTAAAGTGGCAAACCCCAACTTACGCCCGGTTAAAATCTTGTGCGTGTAGGACTGATGTCCGACATCCCAGATAATCCGGTCTCTCGTCAGGTCAAATGACAGATGAAGCGCCATCGTCAGTTCAATCACACCCAGATTCGAGGCCAGATGTCCTCCGGTTTTTGCAATATTTTCCACCAGAAAATCACGGATTTCTTCCTGTAGCTCTGCCAGTTCTTCCTCGTTTAGTTGTTTGATATCATTTACTTTTTTTATCCGATCTAAAACCATGTTGCCCTCGAAAAATTAATGATCCCTGTTGATCAAATAGAAAAACAGGTCATGCAGAAACGTATGCTCTCCTTCAAATTCATCCAGTATCTTTATTGCTTCCCCGGAAAGCCGCTCTACATCCTTTTTTGCCTGCTCCAGCCCCTCAAATGTCACATAGGTTGCCTTTTCATTTTCTGCATCACTGCCGATCGGCTTACCGAGTTTTTCAAAAGATCCCGTGACATCGAGAATATCATCCTGAATCTGAAAGGCAAGTCCCAGTTTTTCCCCGGCTTCCTGCATACGCGCAACCGACACTTCATCCGCGCCTGCCAAAATGGCTCCGATCATAAGCGATGCTTCAATCAGCGCTCCGGTTTTTAACCGGTAGATAAAGTCCAGCCGGTTGCGGTCGATGGTCTGTCCGGTTTTCTCACTCTCCACATCCACCACCTGGCCGCCGATCATTCCGTATATACCCGCTTTTTGTGCCAGCACGGAAAAAGCCCTGACAATTCTCCAGTCTCCTTCGTTTCTGGTCAGTGCTGCTGCCACGGTCTCAAACGCATAATTTAAAAGCGCATCCCCCGCAAGAATTGCCATTGCTTCCCCGTATACCGCGTGGGTTGTCTTTTTCCCACGCCGGTATTCGTCGTTATCCATAGCCGGAAGATCATCATGGATCAGTGAATAAGTGTGGATCATCTCAATCGCCGCCATAAAATCATCAATTGCCGGATTCGTTCCGTCAAACATCTGGTAAGATGCTTCCATCAGCATCGGCCGCAGACGCTTTCCGCCTGCAAAAACACTGTATTCCATGGCATCGAGCACGGTCTGCTGAAACCCCTTTTCCTGTGGCAGAAACGGTGCGATCCGTGCTTCAATGTCTGCCGCCCTGCGTTTTATTTCCTGTCTGATCTCCATCAGAATTCCTCCAATTTTCCATCCTGGTTCAGTACAAGCATTGCCTTTTCTATCGTATCCAAAGACTGGCCGGCTGCTTTGATCTGTTCCAGTCCCTCTTTGTATAGGGCAAACGAACGGTCTAACGTTACGTTTTCGTCTTCCATCGCATCAAGTATGGCATCGATCTTTGCAAACTGTTCCTCCAGTCCCGGTTCTTTTTTTTCTAATTCATCACTCATTTTTTACTCCTTCGGCTGCCTGAATTTCTGTCACTGCTGCCGTCAGTGTGCCATCCAGCAAATGGATCTGCACGGTATCTTTTTTCCTGATCTGGTGGATGCTCCGCAGTGCCTGATGGTTTCCATCCTCCACGAATGCATACCCGCCACTGAGTTTCTTTACCGGAGAATAACTCTCCAGCGTGCCTGCCAGAAGTGCCAGGCGGTGTCTGCGCTCACGCAGCAGTTCCTCCATGCGTCCGGTCAGTTTCTCTTCATACTCTGCCACTCTTCGCCGGTTTTCATTCATCCGCTGCTGAGGGCTGAGATAGTGCAGGCGCATCCTCTGGTGCTCCAGATGGTTTCTTGCCACGGTTACTTTCCTTTGGAGTTCTTTGTCCATCTGCTGCCGCATGCCAAGCAGTTCCTGCATTGCCTGCCGGTAATCAAACACCGCCAGCTCCGCTGCTGCAGACGGAGTCGGTGCCCGCAGGTCTGCGACATAATCTGCAATCGTAAAGTCCGTCTGATGACCGACAGCGGAGATCACCGGAATCCGGCAGTCAAAAATGGCCCGTGCCACCATTTCTTCGTTAAATGCCCACAGATCCTCTATAGATCCACCGCCCCGTCCGACAATGATTACATCCACGCCGATCTGTTCAAGTGCATGAATTCCATGGACAATTGATGCTGCCGCACCCTCTCCCTGCACCAGGGCCGGGCAGAGAATCAGCTGCACATACGGGTTCCTGCGCCCTGCAATATTGCGGATATCCTGAATCGCTGCCCCGGTCTCTGCCGTAACAATCCCCACGGTTTTTGCATAGGTAGGAATGGGCTGTTTGTATTCCTCCGCAAACATTCCCATCTCTTCAAGCTCCCGCTTTAACGCTTCAAATTTCAGATACAGATTTCCCTCTCCGTCCCGTTCAATCGTCCGTGCATAGATCTGGTATCTGCCATCTCTTTCATACACTTCCACGGAACCGGTCACAACCACGCGGTCGCCCTCTTTCATCTGGAATTTTAATCCTTCCCTGCGGTTTCCCGCAAACATGATCGCGTTTATCGTTCCGTCTGCATCTTTCATTGTAAAATAAATATGCCCGCTGGAGTGATACTTACAGTTAGATACCTCTCCCTTGATGCTGATATGGTGCAGCATAAAGTCCTGAGCGAACATATTTTTAATGTATTTATTTACCTGCCCTACCGAATATACATGTTTCATCATTCTGCAAACTTTGCAAGAATTCCATTGACAAATGCCGGTGAATCATTGGTTCCGTATTGTTTTGCCAGTTCCACAGCCTCATTGACCGCAACCTTAAACGGAATCTCATCATCGTAGCGGATCTCATATACCGCCAGACGGATCAGTGCCAGATCTACTTTGCCCATACGGGTTGTCTTCCAGCCTTTTGCGACTTCGTTGATTGCCTCGTCAATTTCCGTCAGATGATTGTAGATATCACGATAACGATCAGCGATATATTTGAAATCCTGATCCGTTACATGATCCACTTCCTCGCCAAACAATACCAGCTGTTCTGACAATTCTCCCGCATCAAAAAATTCTACGCGGAAAAGCATCTTAAATACATTTTCTCTTAACTCTCTTCTTGTCATCTTCTCTCCTCGCTCAAAAATAAAGGATGTCTTTCGTTCAGACATCCTTTATTATACCATATTCTGTTTCGAATACAAAGATTTAATTGTCAGTTCCCATATCAACACTTGCGATACGGACATTGACAACAGCGACTGTCAGACCTGTCATATTCTCAATGGCAGCCTTTACTTTATCCTGTACCTTGGCAGAGACATCCGGGATGCTGTAACCATATGCAATATTGATGGCAACATCAACCTTTACTTCATTGTCCATAATTTCAATCATGATTCCCTTAGAAAGGTTCTTCATGCCAAGCTTGCTGACAATTTCGTTTGTGATGTTTCCCGCCATGGAACTGACGCCATCTACTTCTGTTGCTGCAAGTCCTGCAATGATCGCAACGACTTCATCTGCGATACGGACATCCCCGACAGGATCTGATTTTATCTGAACTGTTTTTCTGCTATCAGCCATAATACAATTGCCTCCTCAGTATTTTATCTTTGCTTATTATAACAGACTCTGTATTATTTGGAAAGCATAAAATTATACGACCTGCCCCTTGGATACATATACCTGATACGACTCATTTCCGGTCAGTGACTTGCCCTCTGTGACACGTACATTCTTGTCGGTAATCACGTATTCCACGCTTGCATTATCTTCCACTACGGTATCCTGCATCAGTACACAGTTTTTCACTTTTGCGCCTTTTCCAACGTGAACGCCTCGAAACAGGACGCTGTTTTCGACTTCTCCCTCGATCACACAGCCATCGGCAACCATAACATTCTTTGCTTTGGAACCGTTGATATAACGGGTCGGGTTATCGTCACGGATCTTGGTGTAAATCTGATTTGGAGAAAACAGTGCATTTAAGTTTTCTTCCTGTAACAGACGCATATTTTCTTCAAAATAACTCTGGGTATCATGGATATTGACCACATAGCCATCGTAGCAGAACCCGCGGATATCCAGCCGGTCAATCTGCTTGTCCAAAAGGTCACGTACAAAGTAAGTATGCCCATGTACATACGCATCATCTATCATACGGATCAAAAACTCGCGTTCTACCACATAAACATTCATGCTGAAATTCATCTCCCCCTCTTCGGTCGGGTTGATGTAAATCTTGCTGACGCGGTCTCCGTTCATGCCGAGTGCATAGTACAGATCCATGCGGTCCCTGCTCTGACGGATAAATGCCTTCGGAATTTCCTGCTTGCGGTACATCATGGTCACATCCGCACCACTCTTGATATGCGCATCTAAAAGTTCATTGAAATCAAAATTGATGGCAATATTGGCATCGGTCATAATGACATATTTCTGTGACTGCTTTAACAGATAGCCGCGCAGACTCTCAAGCGCCTCGATGCGTCCCTCGAATACCTTTACCTGTTTCTGTGCGAACGGAGGAACAATATTCAAGCCTCCGTTTTTGCGGACCAGATCCCACTCACGGCCGGCGCCGAGATGATCCAGCAGGGAATGGTAATTTTTTCTTACAATAATGGAAATATTGTCAATTCCGCTGTGTACCATGCTGGAAAGAATAAAATCGCACATGCGGTATCTGCTGGCAAATGGAATGGATGCCATGAGGCGCTCCGAAACCAGATCCGGCACCATTGCATCATAGCTGTTCGGGAAAATAATTCCCAATGCCTCTGTCTTTGAATTTAACATTGCTCCTCACCCTCCTTCACATCTTCATAAATCATAGCGCTCGGACCAATTTTTGCTCCTTTTCCGATCGTTACATCCGCTGCAATTGTGGCAACTTCTCCAATTCCTTCCCCTTTTGGTTTTGCTCCCACAACCGCATCTTCTTCGATGGTCGCATTTTCTGCAATGATACAGTGTCTGACAACCGCACCTGCCTTGATCGTGGAGTGTCCCATGACAACGGCATCTTCTACAATGGCGCCTTCTTCCACCGTGACACCGGAAAACAGGATGGAATGTCTGACGGTACCCTTGATGTTACATCCATCGGTAATCAGACAGTTATCCAGCACGGCATTCTCTCCGATCCGGTGACCGGTCATACCACTGTTTCTGCTGTAAATTTTCCAGTTTTCATCAAACAGGTTGATGCCGCTATGTTCCGGATCAAGCACTTCCATGTTTGCTTCCCACAGAGACGGAATCGTTCCTACATCCTTCCAGTATCCGTTGAAATGATAGGCATACATCTTTCTTCCGTCACGCAGAAGATTTGGAATGATATTGTTTCCAAAATCATTCTCGGAAGTCGGGTCAGCCTCATCCTCGATCAGATATTTCTTTAAAATATCCCAGTTAAATATGTAAATTCCCATGGATGCAAGATTGGACTTCGGTTCCTTTGGCTTCTCCTGGAACTCGGTAATCTTGTCATCCTCGTCTGCTACCATCAGGCCGAAACGGGAAGCATCCTCCCACGGCACTTCCATGACTGCGACAGAAAATTCTGCCCCTTTCTGCTTGTGGAACTCAAGGAAATCACTGTAATCCTGTTTGCAGATCTGGTCTCCGGAAAGAATAATCACATACTGCGGATCATAGCGCTCAATAAAAGCAATATTCTGATAAATGGCATTTGCCGTACCCTTGTACCAGTCAGACCCCGATGCTTTCTGGTACGGTGGAAGTACATGCACGCCTCCGTAAAGACGATCCAGATCCCACGGCTGGCCATTTCCAATATACTCGTTTAATACAAACGGCTGATACTGGGTCAGAATCCCCACCGTATCAATTCCTGAATTTACGCAGTTCGACAGTGGAAAATCAATGATACGGTACTTTCCCCCAAACGGAACTGCAGGCTTTGCAAGCTTCTGTGTCAGTGCATATAATCTGGACCCCTGGCCTCCGGCAAGCAACATCGCAACTAGTTCTTTTGCCATATAAGTATCCCCCTTCTGTTCATAATAATTGCACTTATTATGGTAACATAAAAGGGGGATAATTCCTAGTACTTTTGGCTCTTTTCGTTTATTTTAGTGCAAAGATTTCTGTGCCGTATACAGTTTGTAATATCTGCCTTTCTTTTTCATCAGTTCTTCATGCGTTCCCGCCTCTGCGATTCCTCCGTCATCAATATACATGATCTTGTCACAGCCACGGATCGTGGAGAGCCGGTGCGCAATAATGAAGGACGTCCTGCCCTTAAGCATACGGTTTAATCCGGTCTGCAATGCTTTTTCTGTCTGCACATCAATGCTGGAAGTTGCCTCATCCAAAATCAGAATTGCCGGGTCACAAAGCAGTGTTCTCGCAAAAGAAATCAGCTGTTTCTGTCCCTGGGAAAGCATGGACCCGCGCTCCCGCACCTGTGTTTCATATCCTTTCGGCATTTCCCGGATAAACGGATCGGCACAGACAATTTTTCCCGCTTTTTCAATTTCCTCCTGTGTGGCATCCAATTTTCCGTACCGGATATTATCTGCAATTGTTCCCGAAAAAATAAAACTGTCCTGCATCATAATCCCCATCTGCGCACGGAGAGAATGAATGGTCACATCTGCGATATCCTGATCATCGATCAGTACCTTTCCGTCATTGACATTGTAGAACCGTGAAATCAGATTGACGATGGTACTCTTTCCGGCCCCGGTCGGTCCTACAAGTGCAACACTCTCCCCGGGATTTACCGTAAAGGATACGTCTTTTAATATCGTTTTTGTCTCATCATATGCAAAGGTCACATGGTCAAACGTAACTTTCCCCCGGATCTTTGGCATCTTGATCGCATGCTCTGCATCTTTTACGGTAACCGGCTCATCGATGGTTTCAAAGATCCGTTCCAAATAAGCGATATTATTGATAAAATTGTTGAATATATTTCCAAGGTTCATGATCGGCTGCCAGAAATACGAAGCATAACTGGAAATCGCCACGATCGTTCCCAGCGACTTATTTCCCTGCCCGAAAATGACAAGGCCAAACAAAAAGATGGCAGCACGGACAAACACCGAAATGGTATCAATGCCCGGCCATACAAGGTTTGAGTAGCGCACAGCGGTATTCCAGGTCCGTCTGCATTCTTTGGAAAGTCCGTTAAAGATTTTTGCATTTTCATCCTCACGTGCAAAAATCTGTGTAATCCGGGCACCTACAATATTTTCCTGCAGATACGCATTTAAGTTTGAGTTCTTGTTGGATACGGCCTGCCACGCCTTTCTCTGCTTATTTTTGATCCAGAACATAAAGACGGCAAGCACGGGAACTCCACACAACACAACCAGTGCCATCTGCACATCTACCATAAACATAAAAATAATAATAAACAGCAGATTAAATGCTTCCAGCACGATATTGATCAGTCCGTTTGACAACATATCCGATACCGAATTGACATAATTGACCACCCGGATCAGAATCTTTCCATGCGGTCTGTCGTCGTAATACTGAAACGGAAGTTCCTGCAGATGTTCAAACAGGTCCTTGCGGATATCATAAATAATATTCTGACTGACATCCACCATAATGCGGCTGCGGATCGTGGTAAAAATCACGCTGACCACATAGATGGCAATCAGCGCCGCCACCAGAGAAAATAACAGTCTCATATTTTTATCAGGCACCGCAATATCAAGTGCCCGCTGAATAATCATCGGTGCCACGTACCCGAACGCTCCTCCGATTCCGCTGAGGACGATCGCAAGGATCATACCCCTGCGATATTTTTTGATATAGGATGACGCCCGGAGCAGATGCCGGATATCAAACGGTTCTTCCAGGATTTCATCCTGCTTATATGTATTCTTTGCCATTGTCTCACCCCCTATACCAGGTCTTCGCCGGTCTGCAGCTGTACCAGTTCGTAATAATATCCTTTTTTTGCCATAAGTTCCTCATGATTTCCCATCTCCGTGATCCGTCCATGCTGCATCACCAGAATCTTATCCGCCATCATCGTAGTGGAAATCCGCTGTGCGATAATTACCTTCGTACACGAAAAATCCAGATGCCGCAGTGCTTCCTGAATCTGTTTTTCCGTTTCCATATCCACCGCAGAGGTCGTATCGTCCAGAATCAGAATCGAAGGCCGCACCGCCAGTGCTCTTGCCAGGGAAATTCGCTGTTTCTGTCCTCCGGAAAGGCCTACGCCACGCTCTCCGACCACCGTATCATATCCTTCCGGCATCTTTGAGATAAAATCAGATGCCGCAGAATATTTTGCAAATTTTTCCACTTCTTCGAGATCAATGCTGCTGTCTCCGTAGGCAATGTTTCCCTCGATCGTATCGGAATACAACAGCACATCCTGTGTGGCAAGTCCGATCTGTTTGCGCAGGTCGGACAGTCTGAAATTCTGCACCGGTATATCATCGATCCGCACTTCCCCTTTCGTCGGCTCATAAAACCGCGGGATCAGATTGATCAGGGAAGTCTTTCCGCAGCCGGTTTCTCCCATGATTGCAATGGTCTCCCCCGGTTTTACGGTAAAAGAGATATCATGCAGCACCGGAAGATCCCCATCTTCATACTGAAAGGATACCTCCCGGAATTCGATTTTTCCTTTAAAGTGATCCGTGTGCGCAGCTGCATCCAAAGCATCTTTGATCTTTGGTTCGGAATAATAGATCTCCATCACCTTTTTGGATGCGGCCGAGAACCGCTGAAATTCATTCATGATATTTCCCATCTGACGCATTGGGTTGGCAATTGCCCAGATCAGTCCGGAAAATGCCACATAATCTCCCATCGTCAGTTCGCCCCGGATTAAAAAGACACCGCCCACGGCCAGCATCACTACCGGCATAAGGTTTGCAATGCTTTCCACATATGGGAAAAATTCCAGCCATACCATGCTGGTTTCTTTGTTCGTCTCTGCATAATCTTTGTTTGCCCGGTCAAATTTTTCAATTTCATATGCTTCCCTGGCAAACGCTTTTACCACACGGTTTCCGGAAATATTTTCCTGCGCATAGGTGTTCATCTGTGCCAGTTTTTCACGCAGTTTCGCATGCATCGGTGCCACCTTGTTTTTGAACAGATAAATGATAAAAAACACAAACGGCGAAATAATTAACAGGCTCAGAGCCATTTTCCAGTTCATATAAAAGAAGTATATTGCCACCACACCAAACAGGGAAAATGATTCGATCACCATGCGGATCACCCATGCAACCATGTGGCGCACCGCATCCAGATCGCCCGTAACACGCGTCATCAGATCGCCGGTACGATATGTGCTGTAAAAGGTCATATCCTGCCTCTGGATTTTGTCATACAAAAAATTGCGCACACGGTACAGTACCGTCTGTGACACATGCTCGTAAATCATGCAGTCTCCATAGACAATCACACCGCGAAGTACGGTAAATACAATCATCAGGATGAGCAGATGATAGAACAAACCACTATTCGTTCTCATATTTTTCCACGCATCTGCCCCACTTAAAAACAGATCCACAATTCTTCCAGAATAATACGGAACCGTCAGCTGCAATATATTATAGACAACGGTTCCCAGCATGCCGATCACATATAATACACGTCTGCCTTTCATATTTTCCCACAGCCACTGTATTTTTGTCTTTGGAAACAATGTTTCTTTTTTCACTTTCATCACAAGCCTCCACTGTCTTTCTTGTCAAATTTCCGTTATTGTATCAATTATTTTTGAATTATGATATAATACAATCACATAAAAATAGAACAAATCTATTCTATTTTTATGATTTTTGTTTTAATACCAGGAGGTCATATGAACGAAAATTTATTTGAATACAGTGATATGCTGCGCTCTCCTATTGAAGCTTTTTGCTGTGGCACCGGATACTGGGAAGGTCCCGTTTCCTCCCACTGGCACTATTTTCTGGAACTTGTCTATGTGCAGGAAGGATCTGTAACAGTCAGCTGTAATGACAATACCTGTCTCCTGAAAAAAGGAGCCTTTATTGTATTTCCTCCGCAGGCAATGCACTCCATCTATCATACCGATGATAAGCCCTATGTTTACATCTGCTGTAAATTCAATCTCAACCGCATAAAACTTTCCGAGAATTATCTTCCAAATTTAAACTTTGCCTTTCACCAGATTTTAAACAGCACAAACCCTCCGCTGGTTTTTGATTCGGACAACCTGCCCGATTTTCCTGCTGAACTGTTTTTCACGGATATCTTAAAAGAGGTTCAGGAAAAACGCTACGGATATGATGCCTGTGTTTATGCCCAGTTCGCCCGGCTGATCGTACAGCTGCTACGTTTCTGGCTGGAACAGGGAATTTCTTTTGATACGGATCAGATCCCGGAAGTGGAGGAAGAAGCGATGCAGAATGTTTTGATGTATATCGATGATCATTCCCAGGAAAATATCAACATTGAATCTCTGGCACGCACGTATCATATGAGTTATTCTTACTTTGCCCGGCAGTTCCGTAAATACTATGGACAAAGCTGCAAGCAGTATATCGAATTTGTGCGGCTGAGCAAAGTGGAAAATCTCCTTTTATTTACCGGGCATGATTTAAGTTATATTGCGGGAGAAACAGGCTTTGCCGATTGCAGCCATCTGATCCGTACCTTTAAAAAACGCTATCAGATGACACCGAAACAGTTCCGCTTACAACATCAGAATATACGAAACTGACGTTTCCAATCTATTGGATTTTTTCCTTTTTTTCCAAAAATTCTTTACTTTATGTTATACTATAGAAAACAAATCATAACGGAATAAGGAGGAAATCCCATGAAACGATTACACTTCACCAGATGCAGGACTTCTTTGCTTGCTGTTTTACTTGCCTTTTCCGTAGCTTTCGTACCTGTACCACCCATTTCTGATACAAGTTCCGATTCTGCTGCGCTTATCACGACTGCACAGGCTGCCCAAAAGAACACAAAAGACCGTTTTTCCATCAAAGAAGTTCCAAAATACAATGGAAAATCTTCTGTGGCTGTACATGGAAATAAACCATATTTCACCAGCCGGGAAAAGCAAAACACCAACACTTTTGAATCCTACCATAAACTCGACAAGCTCGGACGATGCGGTGTGGCCTATGCCAATGTGAGCAAAGACACCATGCCGACCGAAGCGCGCGGGGAAATCGGTCAGATCCGGCCATCCGGCTGGCACACCGTCAAATACACCGGTGTCGTGGACGGCAACTATCTGTATAACCGCTGCCACCTCATCGCCTACTGCCTTACTGCGGAAAATGCCAATAAAAAGAACCTGATCACCGGCACCCGCTACATGAACAATGAAGGTATGCTTCCTTTTGAGGAAAAAACCGCACGATATATAGACAAAACCAATAACCATGTCTTATACCGCGTGACACCGGTTTTTGAGGGCAGTAACCTGGTCGCTTCCGGTGTCCTGATGGAAGCTTATTCTGTGGAGGATCAGGGAAAGGGCATTTGTTTTTGTACCTACTGCTACAATGTACAGCCGGGTGTTGCCATAGATTATGCCACCGGTGACAGTCATCTGAGTGGAAAAAATAACCAGAATTCCCATAATAGTTCTGCAAAGGAACACGCATCCGCGGTCTATATTTTAAATACCAACACCAAAAAATTCCACAAACCGGACTGTTATTCGGTAAAGCAGATGAGCAGTAAAAACCGAAAAAAATACAAGGGGCTCCGCAAGAAATTGATCAAAGACGGATATTCCCCTTGTAAAAACTGCAACCCATAACGGCTGCCCTATTTCCCAATGATTTCATCGGTATTGATAAACTCATACGGTGTCTGCTGGTAAACGTAATAAGATACTCATAAAGTCAAAAAAATAATGTTACAAATGCTGATTTTAAGCCATTTTTGCAAGATTTGTCTCCAAAAGTACCAATTATACCACCATTGAATCTCCACGGAAAGAAACAATTTTGTTATTTGAAGACATATTTTCGAACTGTTTTTCTGCTAATTCATCACCATATCCTGAAATTCGATCAAGCTCCCTAGATACTTTATCCATCTCTGTCTCCATCTGTTTTGGCATAACTGATGTATACAAATCCATTGTCATTTGCAGAGATGCGTGTCCTAGATATGCCTGAACTGTTTTTGGTGCAATACCAGCTTCAAAACAACGTGTCGCAAATGTGTGTCTAAAACAATGTGCAGAGAATGGTTCTATTTCATCCAGATAATCTTTTGTAAGATTTACCTCTTCTATAATTTTGTTAATTGCTTGACACACAACTTGCGAATTTAATGGTGTGTTGAATTTTGATGTAAATAACAAATCAGCATATTTATCGTCAATTTTCTTTGTAATGGGTTGTTTAGCAGCAACAACAGACTTTTGAACAAATTGTTTCTTTAATGCTATTTCGCACTGCCTGTTGATTGGTATATCTCTTAAGCTAGTTCTTGTCTTTGGCTTTTCAAAATGATATTCCTTTTGACTGTCGCTTTCATATTTCTGATATACGAGAGTTCTAGTTATATGAATTACTCTACTATCCCAGTCAACATCTGTCCATCTTAAAGCAGCAAGTTCTCCAATCCTCATTCCTGTTGATACTGCCGTAACAAACAGATTGTCATAAAATGTTCCCTTACAACAATCAAAGAATACCGTTTGTTCATCCTGTGACAAAACCCTTACACTTTTTTCTTCGTCTCTTTTTAATGATATTCCTTTTGCTGGATTCTTTCGCACATATTCGTTAATCATAGCTTTGTTAAAAATATCAACAAGAAGAATTTTTACCTTGTTGCACGTTTCGTATTGATACCCACTACTCTTTAATTCTTTGATAAGTTGTTTGATTTGACATTGAGTAATACTTCCTAATTGAAAATTCCCAAGACTCGGAGATATATGCTTATAATATACATTATTATAATGTCTTTTTGTGTTTTCACGAATAATATCAAACTTGTAAACGTTCATCCATTTCTTATACCATTCGTCAAGTGTTATATTGTCTTTTACGTTTATTTGCTTGTCATTTTCGTAAATCGCTTCATTATATCTCTTTTTAACATCTTTTAGATCTCTGCCTGAAATTGATACCCTTTTACCAAATCTATCTATATATCTTGCTTCATACCTCCCATTCTTTTTCTGTATTATTCCTTGTCCCAATTCTTTTCCTTTAAGATCTTTGCCCAATCGTATTTCCTCCTTGTATATGGCAAAGAACTTTTGCATGACTGTATTATATCACACAAAAGTTCTTTTTACCAAATTAAATAAAATGCTTTCCAGCTAAATATTTCTCAAATTCAACCCTTTTTACTAGATGTTTGTTTCCTACTTTTAATAGGAAGGGACATGCTTTTTCGGAAAGCAATTTTCTAATTGTTGTTTCTCCAATATTAGAGTATGTAGATGCTTCTGGAATCGTAAGATTTATTTTATCTTTAATTTCAACCGCCTGTTTTATGTATATCACCTCTTTACTTTCGTCCTGTAGAACCAAAACCACCTCTGTTTGTTTCGTCCAAGTGTTCCACTTCCTCAAACTCAATCTCTGGCTGAATTTTATTGATACGGAATTGGCAGATTCTATCATTCTTATTAATTACTGTGTCTTCCATAGCAATTACAGGAAGTTTCCATTCATCTGCATCTCCCGAATATGAATTATCAATGACAGCGAAACAATTCGTCTGTAAGATCTTGAAATTCTTATATGTACTGCTACGAGGCACAATATTTGCTTCGTATCCATCTGGCAATTTCATCCCAACTCCTAATGGGATCAGACGAAATTCACCTTTCTTCAGGTGTACGGTTTCGGCACTTCTGAGATCAATCCAATCACCTTTGCTTATTTTTTCAATTTTATCAATTTCGTCATCAAAGTATTTAATTTTAATTTTCTCCATTTGTTTTATTCTCCTTGTCTTTTAAAAATTCTTTCATATCTTGAACATAATTAAACATATAGTTTACTATTGGACATACAACTAGAAATACAATAGTTGCGCCAACTATGATTCCAAGAAAAAATAACAGAAATCCAATAATGCTATTCATTTGCTTGTACCTCATTTCCAAAATTAATACATTTAGTTTTATATAAATCTTTTAGTTCTAGCAACAAATAATATAATTGTGGACTTACATTTCTTTTAATATCATATTTGCATTTTTCAAACTCTTTGAGAATCTTTAAGATGTTTTCTTCTGTATTGTTACGTGTATTTGAAACACCTTTAACCTCATCTACATAAGCATCAAACCCATTATCACAATCCCTTGTCTTAACCATTGCCATTCCGCTTTGAACAAATACTGCTTCTACAGTACATTCAACAAGAACTTTATCGCCTTTCTTTAATTTGTATAAATCTTCCATTTCCATATTTGTATTACCTCCTTTAATCGCAATATAAAACCATTTTGTTCTGAGCGAGAGACTGTTTTACATCAATAACATGCTGATTCTTACTGCCACGATAAGCAAGTGTGAGATCTTTCTGCTCATCTATATATTCTCCATCAACCACGACATTGCACAAAGAAATTATCTGCTTGCGTTTTTCCATCAATCTATCATTATAAGATTCTTCAATATAATCAAAATCATCTGTTTCTACAGGTTGATAATTCATTATGTAATTCCATTGAAATCCTGTATATAACCAAATAGATTTCTCAGGAAAAGAAATACGGATTTGTTTGACTAATTTGAGGACTTCATCAAGGTTCTGATCCGCTAAACATTCTCCACCAAGAAATGATACTCGTTTAATATACGGTCTATTAATAAGTTCCATAAATTTATTTTTTGTTTTTTCTGTCCACTCTTTCCCACCATTAAAATCCCATGTTTCAGAATTAAAACAGTTTTTACAGTGAAATGGACAGCCTTGGACGAAGAGGGAGACTCCAACTCCCTCTCCATTAGAAATATCAAGGCTACGTATACTTGCATACCTCATATTTAATCCTCCGCATATTCCATGTCGTCCAAATGATAAACACGGTCATGAATGTCACCATATCTACCCTGATTACCACCATTTTTTGCAGTACCAATATAACCACAAACTCTAAATGCTATATCCATTGTTGTATTGTCAGTATTCCCACAGCTAGGACATTCCCATTTAAGTCTATTGTTTTCATCTGATACAAGAGGAATATCGCCATCAAAGCCACATTTCTCACAATAACAACTCTTTGTGTTAATCTCTGCATACATGATATTGTTATAAATAAACTTAATAACTTCTAATATAGCAGGGATATTATGGCTCATACTTGGTACTTCGATGTATGAAATTGCTCCTCCTGGACTTAATTTCTGGAATTTTGATTCGATTCTTAACTTTTCAAATGCCGTGATATGTTCAAAGACAGGAATATGATATGAATTTGTAATATAATTTCTATCAAAACCATCTAATTTTTCAAAGATATCGCTACCGAAACGAGATTTTAGACACTTTGCAAATTTGTAAGTTGTGGACTCTAATGGTGTTCCATACAAACTATAGTCAATGTTTTCAGCTTCTTTCCACTGATTACATTTATCGTTTAACGCCTGCATAACCTTTAATCCAAATTCTTCTCCAACCCCTTCATCAGAATGAGAATGACCAGTCATAAATTTTACACATTCATATAAACCAGCATAACCAAGTGATAATGTAGAATAACCATCATAAAGAAGTCTGTCGATTTTTTCATGTTTCTTTAATCTAGCATATGCTCCATGCTGCCATAGAATAGGTGCTACATCAGAAGATGTACCAAGTAATCGCTCATGCCTTGATCTTAATGCTTTATGGCATAATTCCGTTCTTTCCTCAAAAATTTCCCAAAACTTATCAAAATCTCCGTCAGATGAGAAAGCGATATCTGGAATTGAAATCGTTACAACACCCTGATTGAATCGTCCATAATATTTGTGTTTGTTTGGATCAAAGTTCTTTGCGTTTGCAATATTTCCTACTTTATCTGTAAATCTATCAACGGTCAGAAAACTTCGGCAATTGTGGCTATAAATACCACTAACTTCAAAATGCTCACTAGATGTTGTCACATCATAACTATACATTTCTTTATGAATCGGATTAATCTTGATGACCTCTGATTCAATAGCATATCCTGATACATTTGATTCAATATAATTATCACATTTCTTTTTGCATACAATGTAATTAACTAATTCATCAGTTGGGTAAAATTCAACCCTATATCTAATCAATTCTGGATTTTTCTTTGTGTAATGATTATGATAAATTTTAGCGGGGATTCCAATAGATTGTGCTAATGCCATTTGCTGAAGTGCTAATTCTTTATTAGTAGAGCCGATTTGAACAGTAGAAAAGTTATTTTCATTTTGATGTGAATTGATATATCCGTCTGCATCAATCATTCCTGCAAAAAAGGCAAGTTTCGCTTCATAATTCCATGAGAATACTTCATTTGGAATTTGTCTATTTACTTTATTGATACCGCCAAATTTTGATGTAAAATAATTTGTTACATATTGAATTCCACCGTTATTATCTGAAATTGCACATAAATCTTTGTATGTTCCTTTTTTACCACGTTCTTGTAGAATTGTTTTAACATTTAGACCGAAATATTTAGTAAATGTATTGCTAAATTTTTCTTCAATTTCATCTTCTCCTGTTGCAGCAATAGATGCAAACACATGGTTATTTTGATAACATCCATCACATAACATAAATCCCAATAGCCATGCTTTATCAGTATTAAAAAGAATTGATTCTTCATTATATTGATTTGAGTTGATTAAGATTTTGTCTCCAAGTTTCAATTCTGATGCGTGTACATTTCTACCATCTCTTAATGTTAATGGATGATCTGTTGTACATAATAATCTTCTACCATTAGAAAAGTCCACATCCAACCATTCACTTGATACATTACGAATAATTCTTTTTGTTTCAACAAATCCTTTTTCTGTATCATAAATCGTTACTTCTGATAAATCCATATATAAATTAGGATTAGTTTCGGAATACTGGTGTTTAATTTCAAATGAATCAGACAACCTTCTCCACATTCTTTCAAACGATTCTACATATAAATTATTCTTAATCTTATATGTAATAAGTTCTTTTCCGTCAACGCATCCCATACACGTATAGACATCACCCTTTAATTCAAGCATCATTTTTTCAGATATGTAATCAGGGACAAGTCTCTTAGATGTACATTTAGCTGCTAATTCTGTAAGATACCAATATTTTGAATCTTCTGTGATATTATCTTCTTCTAATACATAAATCAGTTTTGGGAATGCAGGTGCAATATAAACGCCTTTTTCATTTTTCACACCTTGAATTCTCTGGTGAAGCATTTCTTCAATTAACATTGCTAAGTCTGCTTTCTCACATTCGTTCTTTGCTTCGTTCAGATACATAAAAATTGTGATAAACGGTGCTTGTCCATTTGTTGTCATAAGTGTGACCAACTGATACTGGATTGTTTGAACACCTTTTTCTATTTCTTCTTTTAATCGTTTATTGGTGATATGAACAACTTCTGCAAGGTCTTCATCATACTCACTAATTAATCCATTATCATATAATTCTTCTGTTACTTTCTTTCTGATTGATTTTCTACTCACATTAACAAATGGAGCAAGATGTGCTAAAGAAATACTTTGTCCTCCATATTGGTTACTAGCAATCTGTGCGATAGCCTGTGTTTCAATATTACAAGCAGTTGAAAAGCTATGCGGTGTTTCAATAAGAGTTTCGCTAATAACTGTGTTATTTTGAAGCATATCTTCAGAATTGACCAACCCACAGTTATGCATGTGCTGCAAGAAATAATCAGCATCATGAAAATGAATTAGTCCATCATTATGAGCCTGAATAATTTCAGGAGATAATAAATATCTTTTTGTTATATCTGTGCTAACAGATCCAGCAATATAATCTCTTTTGGTAGGGTTTAATACAGGATTTTTATTTGCATTTTCATCCTTCCAATATTCATCTTTGTCTTCTACAAGATTGTGAATTTCTTCATCTGTTGTATTCTCATTTTCTCTCTGAAACTCACGAATACTTCTATATCCTTCATACGCTTTTGCAGTAAGTCTCTGCTTTTTTGTAATCAATTTATCATAAACCATTGATTCAATATCAGAGATGCTTACTTCGTCTTTATCCTTACATTCATTTTCAATCTCGTCTGCAATATCTTCTGCAATCTTTGGTTTTACAATACCTGAGCCATTTTTCATTGCTTTAAGAATTGCAGTTGAGATTTTTGATTTGTCAAAATCAACCTCTGAACAATCTCTTTTAATTACTTTTGTCAATATGTAAAATCTCCTTTCTAAATTACTGTTATGATTGCATAACCAAGTACACATGCCGCAATCGCTGCTACAGCTTTCCAATCAATCTCAAATTCTATACAATCTATAATATTGAATTTCATTTTATCTTCTTCCTATTTCTCCCACGTTAAAATTACAAAATTCCAATCCTTTTTATTGCCAGATGGATATTCATAAGCAGTTAGTTCATGTGCGGCATCGCCCTCAAGCTCTTTATCTGCTAAAACCAATGCATCATCACGCATTCCGTCCAAAATTTCTTTTACTTCTTTTACTGTTAAACACATATATTATTCTCCTTTCTCGATTCTATAAGAAATCAACATTTCTTTCTTTTCATTTTTTAATAAAATCTGCAAAGCCATTATCCTCGTGACATGTATATTCAAAATTATAATAACTTTGTTTCACTGGATTTGGTTTTGCGGTGGCACGAAAACAATCTCCTTTTACTGGACAATGTAAACTGCTACATAGCGTCATATCTAGCATAATTACCTCCAATCTATTCTTCACAAACTAGAACAGTATGCATTACAGAATCATCTAAATTAGCATGTGTTCGTTTCTGCTTAACCGTTTTAATATAATATTCTCTGTCTCCAACTTGAACTGTTACGAAATTGTCTTTATCATATAACGCATCAGCAAGACTTCGACAACTCATATATCCTGTGTATATCTCAATCACTTCCTTTCCTAATATCTAACCATATAAAAATCCTTCACATACTGCACAACATCATCCGCATGAAACATTAGATTCGTTGCAAAACATTCCTTGATCCAAGGGTGAGTCTTGTCAAAAATAGCATTATTTCTTTTGTGTTCTAATATTTCTGGCACGTTTGCATATGCAATAACAGGGATATTTAATCTATTTGCTTCGTAAACTTCGATTGCTGTTCCGATACTTTCATTGATACCATTGATGTTTGCAATCACAATATCGCTTTGATGTACCATGTTAAGATCAAACTGCATAACTTCCTTTTCTGTATGACCTTCCATGTTATCAAAATCAAAATAATCGGCAGGATTGATGACCTGAACCATTGAATTACAACACTCTGCTGCAATTTCGAGTTTCTTCTTTAACATTTCTCTCCATGTGTTATATTCAGTTTTTGTAAGACCACCCATACGTCCAGCCAAGTAAATAGTTAATTTATTACTCATCCGCTTTCTCCTTTAAAATTTTTTATACCAATAGTCAACATTACTGATAACATCCTCAATATCATCAGATAAATTGTTATATACAATTCTATCAGCCAACATTTCAGCACCATTAAAATCTTTAATATCAGCTTTCATACGCCTTTCAACTTCTTTTGGATTATCGCCACGAATAGACAATCTCTGTTTTATCGTGTTTAAATTACTATATAAGTAAATGACAGTCATATGGATCTCTATTGCTTGCAAATCTCTCACACCTTCAGGCGTAAGAATCGCTACGGTATCATCGTCTGCGTCATAACAATCCGTTAATGCAGTGCCATAATACCAAACACCTTGCTCAGTATCATATTTCTTCCATTCTGCAAAAAATCCATCTTCAATTTTCTGTTCAAACTCTTCTTGAGAAATAAAGTGATATGTGATATCCTGTTTTTCACCTTTGCGTGATGGACGAGATGTGAATGCTACTAGACTTTTATAGCCATGTTCCTTTACTAATTTATCTCTGACAAATGTTTTACCACTTGCCGATTTTCCGCAAATTATTAAAATATTCTTCTTCCTCCCTTTCTTCTCCGACATATCCTTTTTGATCAATAATATCTACAATCCTACCATCGTTTATGATAAATCTCTTCTTTACCGTTTTGTGTTTTCCTATGTCATATATTCTGATAATATCTTCTTTTCTGATATTATCTAACTCTAATACCTGCGAATAATTAATCATTCTTTTTTACCTCATATTTCTTGCAAATTTCAGCAAATTCACTTATCTCATTTTCATTATCAGAGTAAATGGTCATCTCTAACGGCTTGCAATGAGACATATTTAGCAAGCCCAACATAGATTTTGCATCGACAACACGTACACCGTATCTCGCATCAACTTCGCTATTTAATTTATTGATTGCAACTACAAAATCTTTTGCATCATTGATACTTTGTAAATTTAATTTATACGTTCTTTCCAATTCGTTTTTCACCTCTCTTAGACAAAACCCACTAATAAACATCAAATCACCTTTTCGTATACTTTAATTTGTTTTACAACTGACTTCCATTCTGGACAGCAAGAAGATATATCTCCGTCACGTTTTGCTTCATAATTTAAAGCATTCCTGTCTACAATAAATTCACTTAAACAATTTGTAGAAGTCGTAATGATATTCGCAGAATCAGTGTGCTTATTAGCCTTTTGATCAGACATGATACAAGGAATCACTGTACCGTTTGCTAAAATCAAGTCAAAATACTGACCAATTTTACACTCAAAATGTGAACCAAGTGCCACACAATACCTTTCATTTACCATTCGAATACCATAATCACCTGTATATGCTTTCTGTTGAAGCTTATACTGTTTACTCCGTCTACTGGTAATTGTTGTGTATGGCATCCAAGTCTTATTTTTTGCGTATGGAACATTATAGATCTTGTAATTGATTGTTTTGTCAGATACATAATCTTTATGGATATAACCAGTTTTGTCATTAAGATCGACAGTATACCAACAACCGTTTGTAAGTTTGTTTCCAATGATAATAACCCGTTCATTAAACGAAACCTGTTTAATAACTTCTGAGTTCTTGCTTGGCTGCTCTCGAATGTTCACATATGTACCTTTTGCATATTTTTTCTTGTACTTAATTTTCTCCCTTGATTGAGATAACAAGTTTAATTGATTACTGAACCCTGCCGTAAGACAGGGTGTAACTGTTATGCAGGGTTTTTCGTTACAAACCTCTGCTTGTGCTGTTGGAACAGAAGTTACAAGAGCCACAACAACAACCATTCCAAATGTCATTTTTCGTAATAAAATACATTGCCTCCTTTTGTACTGTTAATATGTTACATTTGTATGTTCTCTGTTTGAATTGGGAATATTTAGCGAATTGTTAATTATAAGAAGGTTCAGATTTGTCATCTCTTACGATTTCAAAAATAGGGAACTGAACCGAAATTCCACCATTTTTATTCTTTGTTTCGCCTTTGAATTTAATCTGCACAATTTTGCCAATAATCTCACCAGGATTGTTCCAATAGTAAGTTCTCTGCTCATCAGTAAATCCAGATCCTACACCAAGTTCATATCCTTTGTAATCACATTTGATTAGTCCAAGCGTACCTTTGTATTTGCCATCACCTTCGATAACGTCAGTGCAACGAATATCTGCATGTTTAAATGACTTGACTTTAAGAATTCCGTTATTACGTTTATTCTTCCACTTTGTATCTTTGTTGAGCATTAAACCTTCCCAACCATCTTTATCTGCTTTATTAAGCAATGGTTGAATAACCGATTTATCAGTTCCTTCATATATAATAGGAACAACCTCAAGATTATCTGTCTGAAGTCGAGAAATTGCGATTGTTAATGGATTCAACACATGTTCTCTACGATCTTTGTACTTTAATTTACTCTCACCATTTTCAAATTCTTCGTTTGGGATACATTCATAGATTACAAATTTGATGCAAGACTTGTCAGAATCGTCAGAATTGATAATACCAGTTCCAATCTGAAAGTTGTCATTATCAGAAAGATTATCATAATTTTTACGAATTAGCTCACCATTAAACATATAGTTTTCATGTTTTGGTAATCGTTCAATATCTTTAATGATGTGGTCAAGACCTGTAAATGGTTTACCTTGTCTACTAATTAGTTTTCCTTTATAGTATGCGCAGTTATTACCATTAAGCTTCTGAGATAACGCAAACCATTCACCATCTTTGGGTTCATTCTTTTCAGAAATAGGATATGCTTGTTGTACGTCCCATGACGGAATCAAACCATGAATTACACTGTTTACAACTTTTTTATCACAACCAAGACGAAATTTCTTTGTGATCATTTGTTTATAAAAATCTTGGTATTCTTCTGGTTGATTCTCGATAAACCCTTGCATAGTTCCAATATCCATATCGCTACCTGAATTAAAATCAGCTAAGTATTTCATTACTTCTTCAAAAGAGTTCAATTCTGTTCCTGACATACCAACGAATTTATTTAATTTCTTATCGCTGATACCAGTTACAATATTTGAATCAAGTAAGAACACTAAGCACTTTTTGAATAATTCGTTATCTTTGTTTGCTTCAATGATGGCTTTCTTATCATTTGTACTACTTGTATTTTGTATCTGTTTGAAAATTTTAATTACTTCTTCCATTCAATTCCTCCTCTCTTGAAATCAGGATTTAGTTTTGAATTGATAAAACATAATCTCTTGTAATCTCTTTATGAAATTCCGTAATCTGTTTCATAACCTGTTCTGCCCATTCTTTTACTTCTGGATTAGCACCGCCATCAGCACAACGCTCTCTAAATACGTGTCCCCATTCACAAAGATTGATTTTAGATATAAAATTGCTTGGAATACCCAACATATAAAGACCACGTTTTACATCTTTGTTATTCTCATATTCTTTTAAAACATATCCATTAGTCGATTTTACATATGTTTTACCATCATGCTCAATCTCGTTTGGTAATTCAAATCCAAGAATTTTGCAAGCCTGTCCATCTGTTAATACTTTATCCTTGTAATAATCTGACATTTCTCCTTCATCAAATGTTGCTAACCTTGTACTGTTTCTAATAATTCGATTATCAAATCTTCTTGCGTGTGCATCAACGTCATCTTGTCCTGCTCTATGCAATCCTTCTGTCATAATTGTAATGTCAATGTATCTAAGAACTGTAATATGTCTTTTGCCCATACGAAGCAGCATCCCAAGCCATTTACAAAACTTATCATAGCTTTCAACCTCTTGATCCTCTTTTAATCTTCCATCAGGATTTAAAACCTTATCGCATACAACTTTAATTTCTTCGTTCAATTCTGGTGTCCACGTTCTTTTACTCATAAACATAGATACAAATGCTTCATAAAATCCTGTAATACTTGTTACTGTAGCTTTCAATATACTTGATCCTCCTTATAAATATTTATTCTCTTCCTGATAGTGTCTTACAAACTTCATTGCTTTCTCACATTCTTCAACAGTGCCGATGTTTTTATACTTTTCATATTCAATAACATCTGCAAATCTTTTAAATTTATAGTTATATGCATATTCTAAGAATTTGTCCCAGTTAAGTTTAATTTGGTCATACACATCAATCTTCTTTTCAATCTTACTATCTCCAACCCAAGGCTTCAAAAATGTCTCCCATTGAGCTTTTGACCAGAAATAATATCTAAGCATAATATCAAGTTTATTTGCAAATTCTTCTTTTGTGATATTATAATCTGATATCAATTTGTTAAAGTCTTCTTTAAAGCTACCATGATCAAAAATATTGTATGTGACAATATTTCCATGATTGATGTCATAATAATACACATACCATTCCATCTTTCTACCTCCCTATATGATCAAGTCTTTCCATTATTTTCAAAAAGAAAGTTTAGTTTCCTGTTGATTTATTCTAAGTCAACAATATTGTATCTAACAGTACCATCGTCATATTTCTTGGTTTCTAATATTCCATCAACACATTCTCCAATTTTGTCTGAATATTTGTTATATGTATCACTATCAGAAATATCATATTCTACACCATTATATTCAACAGTAATGCTATAAACTGCTGAATGCGATTGTGGCATCATCGTTTTAGTCGCAGGACTATAATACATTGTTGTATAAGCAGCCCTATGATATTCATCTATTATTTTTACTTGAACTGTAGATGTTTCAGTACTAATGCATTTTGCACAGCCAGTTAAAGAAAACACAAATATAATCATCATTGCAATACTATATAAAACCTTTTTCATGATATTTTTCACCTCGATTCTCCACATGAAATAATGGATTCTTGTTATTTACATTTATCTAATTTTTCTTCCAACTCTTCTATTTTATCTTCTAAAATCTCAATTCGATTTTTAAGAGTATCATTTTCATCTTCTAATGAAGTAATATCACCATCTTTTTCCTCTAATTGCCATTCTAAATCCCGATATTCTTCGTCTGTATGTTCAGGAATCATCTTATCCATTTCATAAGCCAAATCTTCATTAAAATATTCTCTGATTATTTTAGAAACATCTTCCAAATCTCTAAGTTCTTCCCAGTTGTCATTTATTAATACCACTTAATCACCTCTAATCTTCGCAAGAAACTGTTTCTTCTTAACCTATCTCTCATCAACCAATTCTTCTAACACACCACCAACTTCAGCAACAATAATTCCTACTGCTAGTGGAATAATCGAACCATTCACTAATGTTACAATTCCACCAATTACTCTGATTGCTGATTTCCCTAAACTAATAAATAAATGTCCTTTACTGTTCATTTCTAATTTCCTCCATAACTTCTTCTACTATGTATTCACAATTTGGTTCTGTAGAAGCAATCTCTTCATATTTAATATTGTATTGATTTAACTTATCAATAATTTCTTTTCTCACTTCTTTTGCTTCGTCTTCATTCTGGAATCTTCCTTCGTTCTCATAAGAATGGTGTCTTGTGAGTAGATAATTCCTATTATTATATGAATTAAATACATTCAGTACAGTCCTATTAAAGTCTTCTCCCAACACTTCGTCAGTGTTATATACGGCACTTAATATTAAAGGAGAGTCAACAATCATAACTTGTACCTTATCTTTCACACGTCCCATTTTGAATGACTGTTTACCAAAAATGTATTCCTGATGCTTAAATATCTCACCATTATTTTCATATACCTTATCCTTGGCAAATTCAGATACATATTCAGCATTGATACCGTGTCTTTTTAATTGTGCTGTAATATCCATTGCACAGGTACTCTTACCTGCTGATGGTTCTCCAAATAAATTTATAACAATTGTGTTCATTCTTTATTCTCCTTTTTTTGTTACTTAAATAACATGTAAATTGCTAACGGATAATAAATATAATCTAACACCATTTTAAATAGCAACTGGAATCTGTGGAACTTAAAATCTTCAATATTGTAACTAAAAGCTGTTTTTACTTCTGACAGGTTTACACCCAATGACCATAAACAAGTAAATACCTGTAATGCAGACATTACAATAAATTCAGTTGTTCCAATTTTATTACCTAACACTATGTAAAAGACAATTAAGAATAACTCCATAAAGAATACAGTCAATATTGCAGCTCCTTGTAGCGTATAACTCGGTGGCTCTCCATTATTATTTTCTTTATTTTTTGCGAGCTGCTTAATCATTCTCTTTCGCCATAGTGTTTTGCTTAATGCACTTGGCGTACCTTTAATCATGAAAAATATTAAAATAAATAAAATTGTTAAAGCTAAAATCTTCATATTATATTATTCTCCTTCTAAAATCTCTTTTGGACAGTAAATAATCTTCTTACCTGCTTTCTGTGCTTTACGAATTATTGACCAAACACCACCTGATTTATTACCATCCCAAATTGCAAGAAGTACATCACAATGATCAACCATATATTGATCTCTCACATTGTCACAACCTTTATAGAATTCATCTGATAATTCAGCCCATTCGTCAGCTTCATTTTTGAGCTTGTTGTAATATTTATTTGATGAATTATAATCTTTACAAGGTAAAATACAGTGTAATTTTAAATCTCTATTCTTTTCAAATTCTTCAGAAATACTTCTGTAGCTCTCCTTAATAACACAAGCATTTAAGCCAATTAAAATATCAGAGCCATTTGCCATACCACAATAAACATCAGATACATCAAGTATTTGATTAAAAATCCAATGACCAATTCTTGCCCATTTAATATCTAATTCATCATCTGGCAATCCTAGTCTCTGAGGTCTATGACCTGTTAATGCTATTCTCATTTTTGCCTCCTTAATTTTCACAAGAATCTACCGCTTAATTGTTCTTTTTACTCTTTAACTTATTGAATATTTTCGAAAGATATTTCTTCTGCCATTTTGAAAAATTAACATTGTACATTTTTTCAAATAGTTCTATGCCATCTCTTTCAAACATTCTTTGATAAGACCATAATTTATCTTTTGCGTTTACATTCTTGTTATCTTTAAAATCATCACGCATGACTACTCCGTCTTCACGAATAATTTTTATTCTTGAATTTGGACAACTCATACAATCGTCTACATAACATAATCCAAACGGATCATATTCTGAACATTTTTTCTGGTCACAAATTTTTATAATTAGTTTATATTCTGTAACTGCTCTATCGTCCATCATATACAACCTCCAAATCTTCCATAAGAGACTGTCGATTCTTGCTACTGTATTATTCTCTGTTCTTTACAAAACTTCATCGACAATTCCATACTTAACTGCCTTATCAGAATGAATATAGAAATCTTTCTTCTTTTCACGAATCTCCTTAATATCATCTTTTGTGAGATTTGTTCTGTCGATTACATATTCTTCATTCTTTTTATTCAACCAATCCATCTCTTCTCGATCTTCAACTAAATCCTGATATTTGCCACTTCTCCAACAACTCATCTGATGATACATAAATGTTGAATGTTTGTAACAAAATCTTTTATGTCCTGCTAAGAAAATCTTAAAAGCTGCACTCATTGCATATCCTGTACAATATGTATATATTGGAGTTTTGCTATTGAGAATAATATCAATTAATCCCCACATATCATAAATAGAGCCACCATACGAGTTGATATATAGTTTAATTGGCTCACGCTTATAATCTTTTTCTTTTTCATCTTTCTCATCGTCTTCTCGAATCTGATATAAAATATTCCACATCAATTTGCCAATAGATTCGTTGTCTACATCATCTGATAAATAAAATGTCTTTTTATTAGTATTTGTATATGTATTGTCACTTGTTGAACTCATATGTCCTCCTAATCATTTATTTATTAATAATACGTAAGTAGGGATTCTGACCCTACATATATGTTATTCTCTTTTTTATTCATTGAATTTTTACTATATATGCGATATAATTCAAAAAGAGGTGATTATTATGTCAAATAAATTAAAAAAATCCTTAATTACAACCACATGCAAGCCAATTGCAAATTCTGTAAATAATATTATAGATAAACCAACCCAAAATATAGGAACAACTATGGCTGATATATGGTATCTTGTATTTGGTGGTATATCTCAAGTTGCCGAAAAAAGAAAAATAAAGTATTCCTATGCTCTTAAAGAATATGAAGATGAATTAAAAGAAAAAATATCAAAAATTCCATCAGATAAAGTTATTGAACCAGATTTACAAATTGTTGCCCCTGCTCTTGAGGGTTCAAAATATTGTATTTTGCATAAAGAATTAATAAATTTATTTTCAAATTTAATATCATCCTCTATGAATAAAGATTTTTGCAATTTCGTTCATCCATCGTTTTCAGAAATAATTAGACAAATGACTCCTCTTGATGCAAAAAATATGCGTATTTTTTCTCAGAAATCATATTATCCAATATGTAATTATAGAGTGTTTTTTAAAGATACGTCATTTGAAGATTATTATAAAAACATATTTTTGTCTAATCCATGCGAACAAGATTTACTTCTTCAATCAATATCAATATCTTCATTGGAAAGGCTTGGATTAATAAACATTGATTTTAATACAAAGGTTAAAGAGAATAAGTATGAATTTTTTGAACATACAAGATTATACAAACAATTACAAGAAGATTTTTTAAATAATGTTATTCCTAAAGCTGTAAAAATTAAAGTTGTTAAAGGTATTGTTGAGCTTACTCCATATGGTGAATTGTTTATTAAAAGTTGTGTAACCCCATCTTAAAAACACTTATTTAACTACCTTCATTTCTCCGTACAATATATAGTGGTTTTGCAAATGCATATTCCACTATATATTGTGTTTTGATGAAATCCGTCTTTCCTTGGCTTTTTGAGTCTCTGAAACGCCCTATTGATGGGCATTCCAGAAATCTAAATTACTCTTCTACTGTATTATTCTCTGTTTCTAACATCATCCAAGTGTTTCTATTATTATGACTTGTTCTAATACACTGTAAAAATGCTTCTGGTTCAGCTAATAACAAACATCTCTTCTTTGCTCTAGTCAACAATGTGTAAAGCATACAGTTATCAAGAAGCTGATGATGTGTATTATCAATAATACCAATTACTGTCTTTCGACCAGCACCCTGTAATTTATGTACTGTCATAGCATAAGCAAGATCCAAAGCAGCTAACTCTTTCTTTGTGTATTCAATGATTTTGTCTTTTCCAAAAATATCAGTGTAAGTTACTTCACAATACTCTTCTTTTTTCTTACCATCATATCTTTCACTGATTTTTGTCACATAACCAATCTCGCCATTAAATACATTTTTGTCATAATCGTTAACTGTTTGCATGACTTTTGCACCAAGTTTGAAAGTTGTATCAAAACCTTCAATACTCTCTAAAACATCACCGAGTAATTCATTTTGAATAACTTTGTTAATTTCATTGGTGCTATTCAAACAATCTTTTCTACGAGGTACTGCAATAACCACATTGTCGATTCCATCTGATTCAACAGATTTAATAAATGTCTTAACAGCAATATTGAATAATGACTGTCGATTTGTACGGAACATATAATACATATCCTGTAACTCACCATGAATAATTCGTGGCTGTAACTTCTCAGATATAGGATTTATATTCTCACGAATCTTATTTGCATCAACAAGAATGCCTGATTTTTCTGCCTGTCTCATAGGTTTTACTAACTTACTCACAATTGATTCATCGAACATTTCAATTAAGTCTGAGAACACGTTACCAAATCCGATAGGTGGCAACTGCTTATGATCTCCTGAAATAATAATTCTTGTATTATCTCCAATTGCCTCAAGCCAATGTAAAAATAAACTGGCATTAACCATACTTCCCTCATCAAGAAATGCAACATCTGTAATCAAATGATTATCCTTATTGTAAGTAAAATCATTTAAACCTTGGCATCCAAGTGTTCTATGAATAGTCATTGCAGGAAATTCTGTTGCTTCTGTAATTCTTTGAGCTGCCATTGCTGAAAGTGCCGAAGCTGTCATCATATAATTATTCTCCATATAAGCCTTAACAATTGCTCGCATTATTGATGTTTTACCAGTTCCTGCTTTTCCAGTTATCAAACTAACAGTTCTATGTAAGCTCTTGTGAATCGTGTCTAACTGCTCTACTACATAATCAAATCCTTGTTCTTCTTCCGCATGTTTAATTGCTTTATCAATCGCTTCATCAGAAATATTGATTGTTGTTTCAATTTTAGATTTATTCAGAATCAAATGATAAATCTGCATCTCAATATCATAATAATATTTCAGACCAATTCGACCATTATCAATATGAAGAAAGTCATTATTTTCTAATAACCAATCAACCTTATTACAACACTCATATATGTTATTACTTATGGCTGCCCTTAAAATCTTCTCAGAACACCATGTATGACCTTTACTTTCTCCTAAGTCTTTGAAATAATATTGGATAAAAGCTACAAGTCTTTGTGTAGAATCAATCAGTTCAGGTTTTAACTTCAGTGCTAAATCATCGACACGTTTGAATCCCAAATTGTCCACACGGGTTAAAACCCATGGATTTTTTTCAATTTCTCTCTTTAATAATACTGGGTTAGGTTCATCAGATAGGAGTTTTTTAATCATTGTATATGTAACTCCCAATGGTTTGAGAAGCATAAGAATATCAGAAATCAAATAATTATTGATTATTTTTTCTTTAACTTTATTCCATGTAATTTCTCTTACGCCTTTGATTTTGGAATAGTCTATCTCTTTCAACGTACCATTTGCAACATCATTTACTAAATTAGGGTATTCGTTAATAAGATTTTCTGCCATCCATTCTGGAATTATAGTTTTAAGAAATAATAATTGCATTTCTTTTGTTTGTGGAACTAAGGCATATATTGACAATGGCTTATATTGATGACCATATTGTTTATTATACTCATACTTTGCTTTGATTTGATATTCTCCACCTATAGACAACTGTTGCATCTTACCAACAATGTTACAAAATTTCTTTTTTTCTCCTGAATTATCAAACTTATTTGCTTCACCATTGGTGTAAAATGGTATATCATCTTCTGTATATGCAATATAACTTCCCCAAGTTGTATCATCGCTGTAATATTTTTCATATGTTACAACAATTTTAAATTCGTAAATATTATCATCAGACAATTAACTTACCTCTCTTTCTTTTTCTATATCCTCTACATATAAAAAAATGTATCCTTGACACGTTTTATTAACTCTTGTGCAACATTTTGATATAGCACTCCTTGAACAGCCTATTATTTCTGCTGCTTCTGTTACCGATTTATATCTTGCAATTTCTTTATATTTCAAATCATATTGGATAACCTCTTTATAATGAGCCTCCTGTACTGCTCGTATCATAGATTCTGAATTTTTCTTCCCATATCTACCATGTTTTTCTTTTGGTATTTTCTTATGAGCCTCTGACATTTTCTTTTTAGATTCGTTTGTGTGGTGTTTCCCATAAAAAGGATTATCCTCACTCAAATATCTTTCTTTTGCTAAATTACTTAATACTTTTTTTGTTTCATCTGTATGATGTTTTCCGTAAAATGGATTCAACTCTCCAAGCACTCTATAATGTGCATCTTCAAGTTCCTTTTTACTTTTTGGTCTTCCAGTATTTGCAATTGCTATCTTCTGTTTTGTTTCTTCTGTATGATGCCTGCCTTGAAATGGATGTCCATATTTTTTCCAATGATCTTTTAGTTTCTTTTTCGTTTCCTCTGATGCTTTTCTACCTAATGCTTTTTGTCTTATTTTCTCTTTCGATTCTTCGCTTAATGTTGAATTTTCACCACCTGAACGAATATTATATCCATATTTGCTATTTGTACTTTTATATTTTTTAATTAATTCTTCCTCTACTATATTAGCCATTTCTAAAGACAATACATCTATTAATACAACATGTTTGAAGTTGTTCCAACCATACTTATTAATAGCATTATTGAATGCAACACACGACTTATATCCCCACCCGCTATCCCAACGATCCTTTACATCTTCTTGACCTGTTTGACCTATATAAATCTTGCCATTAATTTTATTTATATGAACATATATTTTATAATTTTTCATGTAAAAATCACCATCCAATATTCTCAAAGAGTATATGAAGAACCAGTAATAAGCTGGTTCTTTTTTTAGACTGATACTCCTTTCTTTCTCACATATTCAAGCCATTTGCTATATGGCTTTAATTTTTCTACAATTACCTTTTCTTCGCTATCTTTCTTACAAAGAATTGCTACTTGCTGTCCTTTTTTTACTAAATCTTCATATTCCTTTAATTGACTATGCCATACAATTCCTTCAACAAGTCCAAAACTTGAATAGATATTTATATATGCGAACTGCTTACCATTCTTATCTTTTTTCTTTTGAACTTTTGCTATAATGCCAACTAAAGTACATTTTTCACCATCGGGTACATCCTCAAATGGTGTTAAGAATGTATAAGCTGCATCAAATGGATTATCATTAATAAATACCTGTAATGTTTGGAATTCCCAAAACTGTTCGTCTTCAAGATATTTTTTGTTATCATCTATGTACTTTTGGAATCTTACCTTCTGATTTTCTTCAAACTGTATTTTTTTTAATCTGTTATATTCCGCAAGTAATGCTTCCTTATCATATACAATTCGTCTTCCAGATGAAGGAATCACGTACTTCTTTAAGTCAATATTCCAATCTTCTTCGAGTTTCTTATAGGTAGGCAATGATTGAACTTCTGAGAATTTTAATGGTTGATACTCTGATTTAAGATATGATATAAGTTTTTCACGCTTATTTTTACAAGGAATTGCACCAGATTTTATCAGTGCAATAACAGATGCCTTACCTAAAGAAAGTCTCTGAATCAAATCATCAAACGATTTGTATATACCATTACTCTCTCTTTCTTCGATAATTTGCTTAGAAAGTGATTCACCAATTCCACCAATAGCAGATAATCCAAAAAGAACCTTATCCTTATCGACTGTGAAATTCATTCCAGAATGATTGATATTCGGTGGCATAATATCCACATTAAAATACCTTGCATCAAGAATATATTTATTAATTGCACCTGCTTTATCTTTATTCTGATTGAATAATGCTTTGAAAAAGTAAGTTGGATAATGAGCTTTGAACCAAGCTGTCTCGAAACAAAGAACTGCGTAACTGTATGAGTGCGATTTATTGAATAGATAACCGCCTTTTTGCGATAATTCATTCGCAATTTTATCAGCAATCTCTTTAGAATACCCATTTGCTACAATTTCACCACGAAGAATTTCTGACTCTTTCTGTACTAATTCAACTATCTTTTTTCCGATTGCTTTACGAAATAAGTCAGCGCCTCCATATGTTCTTCCACCAAACTTCTTAACAATATCAAGAAGCTGCTCCTGATAAATCATACAGTAATTTGTATCTTTTAAGATTTCGTCCATATCTGGATGAATTGATGGTGGTCTACTTCCACCTGTTGCCATTTCAACATACTCATCAAGTGCTCCCATACTATCAGGTCTATATAATGCCAAGATTACAGATATAACCTCAAAGTCTAGTTGTTCAAGCTTTGATTTTAATCGAATAAGCAAATCTTTCATTCCTGCCGATTCAACCTGGAACACACCATTGGTCTTACCACTTGCCAATAACTCATATGTAGGTCTATCATTCTCAAATTCTGGATTATTGATATCATAATCCCAAGGATCTAAATGCAAATCATCCTTAATTTCCTTTACAAGATTAAGTGTTGCCACTCCAAGAAGGTCAAACTTTACAATTCCAATATCTTCTACATAATGTTTATCAACCTGAATTACATGCTCACCCTTAGTTCCTATTTTCATTGGCATATAGTCATTAATTGTTGTATCAACGATTCCAACACCACCAGCATGAATAGAAACTGTTTTAACACGACCACTTAAATGCTTTGCAATATCAAACAAATCAGCATATTGTGGATTGTCTGCGAGTAAATTTGGATTTGCTTTCATACAGTCATCCCATTTATCGAATGTAAATTTCTGTGAAAGTTTTTGCATCTGATTGTATGGAAATCCAAGTATCTTACCAACGTCAGTAATTGCAACTGTTGGAGTAATATACGAGTAATTAATAATCTGGCATACTCTTTCTTCTCCATATTTGTCTACAAGGTAATCAATGATTGCATCTCTGTTACCAACATCTGTATCAATATCTGGAAGTCCTACTCGTTCAGGATTTAAGAATCTCTCAAAAATGAGTCCATATTTAATCGGATCAATATCCGTGATATGACAACAATAACAAACTAAAGAACCTGCTGCACTTCCTCTTCCCTTACCAACTTCAATTCCAAGTTTCTCAGCAGCCTTGATAAAGTCCCATACAAATAAGAAATAACCATCGAACCCCATTGAATGAATAATACCCATTTCGTAGTTCAACCTAGTTCTTCTTACTTGCTGTTCATCTTCGCTGAGATTATCATATCCTCTATCTTTCCAACCTTGTCTAACTAAATGCCATAAGAATTCATTGTTATCTCTATATCCATCAGGCAATGGGAATGTAGGCAACTGTGGTTTCTGAAATGGCATATCCACATTTTCAATTAAATCTGCTACCTTATTAGTATTCTCTAATCCAAGACATACGTTTTCATATCCAATTTGACTATCCATAATTTCATGGATTTCATCTTCAGATTGCATATAGCAACCTTCATATATCTCACTATTTTCGATAGCATTTTTGTCGTTGTTACTACTTTTTCTACCAATCTGAATAAGTTTGTCCTGATAATATAAATCTTCTTTTTTAGGTGCATGACTATCTGTTGTAATAATAAATGGGGTATTTGTTCTTTTTGAAAGCTCTAAGATTTTCTGGTTATATAAGCACTGATCCTGATGAGAATGTGACTGCATCTCAAGGAAGAAATGTGGAAAGGCTTCTTTATACTCATTGACATATTCAATGCACTTTTCAAAATCTGATTCTCTTGCTAATTTACTTGCCAAACAAGCAGAAGAAATAACAAAATTCTCAGCATAAGGTTTAATATCTTCCACTGTGCATCGTGGCTTAAAATAAAACCCTTCAAAGTTACTTTTTGTAATAACCTTATTTAAGTCTTTTCTACCCTGTTCATTTCTTATCAAACAAATCAAATGAAAATATTTATTGTCTTTATCCTTAACAGTAATATCTTCACATTCATATAACTCACATCCATATATCATTTTAATATCTGGATAGTCTTTTTTAATAAGGTCAAAATAAATAGAACTGTATACATTTCCGTGTTCTGTTACGGCAAATGCCTTTAGCCCTATCTCTTTTGCTCTGTCCAGCATTTCTTTTGGACTACCATATCCATCAAGTAATGAATAATATGTATGGTTATGTAATGAACTATACATAATTCACCTCCTACCAATCATCGTCCTCATCGTTACTATTTGTACTAAGAACAACTACATCTTCAATAATAATCTGTGGTGTTCTAATACCGTTATATTCATTTATTGAAGGTTTTCCGACAATATTAAATGTAATACTATCATTATCATCCCATGCATTTTGAAGAAAATCATATAACTGATTACCTTCTTTACATTTGAATTGAATATACTTAATGTCATTTACCATAAAACTGATAGTATCTTCATTTTTGCCAAACACTTCAAAACAATCTCTTGTCAATGATATATTCTCTATTGCAAGCATAGGTTCATCAATTCCTTGACAAATAATATCTTCAAACTGTGATAACTTAATAATTAAAGGGATTGTGACATGATCAATGTCTAAGATAAAATCCACACGATATGTAGAATCATATTCGGTATCTTTAAGAATACTGTTCATCGTATTGATTGCTTTTTCTTTATCATCAACTGGTAAATCTACAATACCAAAGGCATTTGCATGACCTTTGCCATTAACAAATCCTGTTGAATTAACAATATCTTTAAAACTATCAATTGGACTATTATCAATATTTCTTGCACTACCGCCAAATACAATTGTCTTTGTCTTTTTATCAAAATGTTTCTTTAGCAAAATACAAGGTTTATTATATTGCTCTGCAATTTTAATTGCTACAACACCAGTTAATCCATTATCAAGTAAGTCAGATACATCAACCATAATAACCTTGTCATCAATTGGAAGGTTATCTACGACTTCTGAAATTGCTTTTACACCTTTTTCTTTCATTTTATCTTGTCGTGATTTTGCATTTTTACAAAGTCTAGCAGCTCTATCATAAATGTTTTCCTGAATTGTTTCTGCTGGTTTATTCTTTGTGGCTCTTTTTTTATATTCAAAGAACTCCTCTTTTTCGATAAAAGCTCTGAATAATAATTCCTTTTCATCACTTGAACCGATACGAATCATTCCATTTAAAATAGGTGTTATATACCATTGAATATTGTGGATATTAACCTTACCATTTATACTGTAATCTTGTGCTTTAATAAGTGCCTGAAAACATTTATTTGTAATATTGAGTAATCCAAGATTTGTAATATATCTTGTCTCAAATGAACGCATATCCATAACATCACTTATATTTGCTAATGCACACAAATCTAAATAGTCATCTGCAAACTCATTCCATGTCTCAGCATCTAATGCTTGTAAAAACTTATATACAACACCTGCTCCACAAAAATCCTTATTAGAATAATTGTCACTCATTTGATTATTTACAATCAATGCATATGGATTTTTTTCTTCTGACTCATGGTGATCAAGAATAAGTATATCAATACCCTTTTCTGAAAGCTCTCTGCACTGTTCTGTATCATTTGTACCAGCATCAGGGATAATCAATAATTTTGTATCATCAGATATTACAATGTCATCATCTAGTCCATGTGCCTTTGCTCTTGCGTGTAATATGTAATTAACTGGATAATCAACATTCATTTTCTTAATATAAGAATACATCATAGCTGCTGAACAAAAACCGTCTGGATCTTCATCAATAAGTATTTCAATTTTATCATTGTTATTAAAGTGTTTCATAAATAACTCTACTGCTTTATTCATGTTATCCAAATTTTCGTATGGAATTAAAACATCTTCATTTAAGTTGAGATATTTTTCATAATCATCAACTCCTCTATTTCTTAAAACCTCCTCTAATACATTGGAAGTATTATTGTCGCTATTTTCATATAATTTATACTTCAAATACACACCTTCCTATCTTAATCTGTATATATTATTCTCTACTAAGTGCTTCCATTTAATAGGATCATCTGTTGGGGATTCTTTTTCATCAAGAATATTATCTTCATCAAACATATAATAAAGCGGAACACCATCAGGAAATCTTTCCGCTAATTCCTCTAATTCTTCTTTTTTTACATCTTTGTCCAAACATAAAACTACATCAACACCAAGTCTAACTAGCATATCAATTTGATATTGTGAAAGTTCCTTCCCACCTGTACCACCAGTGTTTTGATAACCATAACTCCATGCTTGTTCAACAAACTTTTCAGATTCACCAACATAAATCCTTCCTGTTCTTTTTATGTAAGGAAGAGTTTTATACAATCCATATATAATTTTTGATTTTGCACATGGTTCTAAATAAATATATTTATTCATTCCATCAGGTACTTTTCTATCAAAATATCTTGCTTTTACACCGACTAAATCTCCTAATTCAGAACGAATAGGAATTGTGTATCGGTTTGTTTCTTCATCAAAACCTATCTCAAACTCTCTTTGTGTTTCATAATCTATATGGTCTTCGTAGAATAAATCATTTACATAAGGCTTATAATACGAAAGTATTTTTTCCGAAATAGGTTGTAATGGTTTTTCTTTCTCTTCTGATATATTAGAATCCATATCTTCTAACATTTTCAGTATTTTAAAACTATCTGGAATATCCTCTTCAAAATCGTGATAATAAGACATTCCTATTTCTGAGCATATTTCTTTTAATCCTTCTGGAAATATAAGGTTTTTAACATAACACACAAGATCAATAATATCTGTTTGTCTGTTACCCTTTATCATTTGTCGAGTTTTATTCAAGCAGATAAGGGACTCATTGTTGTATAAAATAATTGCTCCTTTATTATCTCCATCAGGATTACCAGCAGTCCAATATGCTCCAACTGAATGATATTTGATATGGTGGCAACCAACGGATTCTAATATCTGTTCACAATAATTATTTTCATATATATAATTCTTCAACTCTTTTACATCCAAGCTGCCACCCTCCAATTAGTCACTATTTTTTGGTTTTTTAATGATATAACCTATATTTTTCCAAATATTTAAGTTCAAATCAATCTCAAATAACATAATCTTGTCCTTGCTACCTGCTCTGTTTTTATCTGGTTTGATACAAAAATATTGTTTACTTAAATCCAAATCTTCCGTCACTGGCTCACCCCAAGAATCACATTCTAAAACAACTTGATATTTATGGTATTCTTCCTTATTTAACTTTTTACCAATATTCAGAATATCAGCTACATGCTTTATCTGCTTTGCATTGGCAATGTTATTACTACTCAAACTAAAAATATCAGTAAACACCGTATCATCACTTAACTGGAATACTGCATATCCACTCATACGAAGTTCTTTTGTTAATTCTTTCAATTTAGTTGCAAATTGTTTAATCTGTGACCAATCATCAGTGTTATAACCTTTTAATGTGTCATAACCATAATATTTAATATTCTGAACCATCTTTGCTTTACGCAATTCAAATTCAATTCTCTCAGGGCTATAATCATCTCCAACATCTTTAAACATAACTTTGCCCTTACGATCACTACTATCAATCCAATCTGTAACTTTTTTTACATTCCAATATTCCTCTGACGTATCTTTTATTCTCTTTATGTAATCTTCATTACTTTCAAGATAAACACCATTATCATCAATTTTTCTTCTGATAATGTCACCATTTTTATCATGGTAAACACCTAATACAATCTCTTTCTCAGGCTTTGTAATATGTACGCCATGCAACTCTTGAAACTCTTTGTTGTTAATAACAGTCGTAATAAGACAACTACGAAGATCTTCTTCGTCCATCTCATTACTCATAAGAAAAAAGTTCTCATTTTGCACAAGAGCCACATAAGCTGCTAAAAGTACAAGCTTTCTTGTTTTACCCTCATTAGAAAGAAATCCCTCAAAGAGAACCTTTGTCTCTCTAAGACCAAGAAAAAATTCGTTATACATATACCAAGGGAACGGTAAGCCGAAATTTGGCTTTTCAAGATATTTGTCGATTTGAGATGAGTTTTTATCAGTAAGCTCAACAGCTTCTTCACCAGCATTAATTACTGTATTTATCTTATCTGCTTTTGTACGGATAATTCTGTAAATGTCATTTGGTGACATTTTATCAAAGTTTCTATGAGATAATATCTTCTCAACTGGAAACCCATTTCTTCCATACTCTCTTACCAATGAATATTTCTTAACAGTATCAAAATAATTTTTCACATCATTTTCATCTGCTAATGTCATAAATCTTTGAAGCGTTTTCCAACCTTTATACTGCTTATATAATTTAAGTCGTTCTTCATTCTGGCTCATAAACACATTCATTTTTGTTTCATCTAATGTTTGTGAAAATGTAAGAAAATACGTTTCAAGATTATCATAAAAGAACTTTGTCGCAGGATCAGAGAAATCATACTTACTTCTCATAAATGTGCTGTAATTTACAATCAAGTCTAAATCCTTTGCTATAGAACCAACAAATAGGATTTCTGCTTGCACATTACAGTCTTTTAATTCATGTTCATTATCCAATATTATCTCCTATCCAAAAATATCATCCACCAAGCCTGAAATATCATCTGTATCAGCCTTACTATCTTTGGACACGTTAGTATAACCAATTGATTGACTGACAATATTCTGTGATTTTTCTGTTTCTTTCTCAGCTTCAAGTATTTTCTGTTTTTCTTTCCACCTTAAATAACTGTCATATTTATTAACCAAAATGGATAAATCATACGAAAGTCGTTGCTCTGGCTGCATATGAATACCTTTTACTTCATTCTTCTTTGCAATACCATTAAGCATATCTATTTTTCTTTGCCACATATCAAGTAAGTCTGAAGGTGGAATACCTACCGACATCCCTTTAAAAGTTCCATTGTAAATGTTACCCAACTTCTGCCACACGGTAGTAGGGATAATTGTCAAATCATATGCTTCTTTAATAAACTCAAATATCTCGTCTTGCTCTATTGCTACTGCGAGATGTGAATATGTATCTTTTTTTATAGAATCAATGTGGTCATATACCCAAGTCCATTTTGCTGATACGTCTGCCCTTTTATTAGCAATACGCTTCTGACATATATTGATAAAGCAACTACTATGATATGTTTTTTTATCATAGTAGATTGCATCGTCAATATTATTCTTGTTTATATAAAGGTTTTCTCCGCAACAACCACATTTTCTTTTAACACCATTTTTATTGTTACCTGTGTATCTTGCCATAATCCTGCCTTTACATAAGCCAAATTTAATCAAACATTGCTAATACTTTATTAAGAATCTCAATATCAGTTACATTCTTATATGCTGTAGGGAGTCCTGCTGATTCAAGCTTTTCCTTCATTGCTTTCTTCTCTGTAGGTGGAAGTGCATTTCTCTTAGCAATAATCTCTTTCTTGATTACTTCAATATCTGCACTATTGCCATTATCAGATGTACTTGTTGTTTCCGAATTATCAGGCTCTCCGACCTTGCCAAGAATCTCCTTACTATAAATATCCTGCTCAACATCAACTGCCTTTGTTAAGTCATTCTTTACTACAAAAGCCTTCTTATCTGCTGTCTTATCAATAACTGACTGCCAATCAAGTAATGTAGGATCTTCGATAATCGAATTATCTTCGTGTGTATGTGTTCTATCCTTTTTAACATGCGCACATACTGTTCCTTCTTCATTTCTGTACATACGGATTTCAGTCTTGACATTATATGTCATACCCTTAAATCCATCAGGAATCTTTCTACCAGTTACAACACTCATAGTTGAACCATCAGACTGCTTAATTGTTTCTTTTTCATCAGTCTCTCTAGCAGTTACAATATAGTGAACGCCAGATGCCATAAGATCAAGAATTAAGTCCTGCCCTTTGAAGTTAATTGTCTGATAATCTTTTAACTCCATTCCTGCTCCCTCAATCTTAACAAGTCTGGCATCACCAACAAGTCCATTCTTATCAGCCTTAACCTTATTTCTCTTTTTAGAGAATTCTACTAATCCCTGCTTTGTTGTTAAGTTAAGAATTGTAGTACCATCAACAACGATTGCATCTGCTCTAAATGGTTCTCCATCTGCGTCAAGCACTACATTATCTGTCTCATCTCCGTCATCATCAAGCTCATAGAAATCTTCTCCATTCTTAACTTTTGCAATATACTGTCTTACTTCTCCAAGTGACTGAGTATATACAATATAAATATTTTCAAGGTTTACACCATTTGCTTCTAAGTCACCTAAATAATCATCAATTGAACCAGTCTCAGGATCAAGGTATAAAACTCTGAAAGGCTTTCCATCAGGACGCTTAAAGTATGCAAGCTGCATAGCCATTGTTGACTTACCTGTAAACTGCTCTCCATATAAAATCATACCTAACTTACTCTGTGTGACTGACGCTTTTCTTGCTTTTGCCATTAAATAATTCCTCCTAATCTGTTATTTCCACTTCATATTTATATAGTGCTTGATATAATCTCACAGGTATATATTCTCTATATACATCTGCAATTTGCTTAATTAATTTTTCTTTGTAATTTTTATAAGCATAAAATGCTTCTTCTACTGTTGTATATTCACCAATTGTTATATTTGATTTCCCAAGAATGAGATTAGAACATCTCGCTCTAAATAATCCTTTTTGTTTGTGGAAATCCACTCCTATTGGATATTTACCTCTTGCTATATTATCTTTTGTAAATAAACTATTAATTGGTTTAGGTACAAAGATACAGTTTTCTGGTGAATAAATACGATTATGTTTTGTAAGAATATCTTTATCAAGAGACATATGTTCATCTTTTACGGAATAAAAATTTTCATCATACCAATCTCCAAAATTCTGATAATCTAACCACAAATCGCATACAGATACATCACTATAGACATGATTATTTTTATACTTTTCAAATTTATAACATCTGTTTAACATTTGTCTCCATGTATCATATTTTTTGCATCTACTTTTATGCTTACCATTTCCGAATGTTCCAACGCCACAAACTAATGTAGCGTTGGAGTTAACATTACTAATCCCATGCCTCCTCAGAGTCATCGTCAAGACCATCAGCACTTCCCCAATCATCATTAGAGTCAGAACCGAAACTCTCCTCTGCCTTATTTGCATTCTTAATCTTTGCAATAGCTTCTGTTACATTCTCCTCTGTGTAAAGCTCCTTATCAATTGAAGAACCCTTTGCTCCTGTGATAATAAACTCTCTCTTTGTAGGTGCAGATACTTTCTCCATACTGTCCTCTTCACCCCAATTGTCATCATCGTCTGTTGTAACTGTCTCTGTCTGAGTAGAAGAAACCATATGCCCACTTACCTTAATTGCATTATAAGGATTAAGTGACTTTTTAAACTTATTAGCGAGAGCCTTATCCTCAATGATAAACTGAACATCTTCAATATTGCTGTATGTAACAATCTTTGCAAGGACAATAAATCTACCTGTTGGCTTATCATTATCATCCTTTTCCTGCTCAATACCCATGAAAATAATTACCTGGTTGAAATCGTTCTGTTTCTCAAACTTCTCATCATCAAAGTTGACCTCTGAGCAAAGTGAAATCTGATTTGGAACAAGCTTTGTAGATGTTCTCTTATTACCCTTGTCATCTGTGAAACTGCTATAATCAAGATTTCCACGAATAAATACGCTTGCACCGTCCTTCAGATTTTCTTTAACTTCCTTGCAAGCATCAAAATCTGTAAGAACTTTCTTGTCATTAACTGTCTTACCATCAGAATCAACCTTCTTCTTTACACCAATGTTTTTACCAATCATACGGTAGCCTTCACGGTTATAAGAGAATCTATCAGCCCAAGGTACTTTTACAGTATCAGCCTTTTCGCCCTTCTTCTCAGCTCTCTTAGAGAAATAAACATTCTCCTGCTCCATTCCCTGAAGATTAACATATAATGTCTCACCATCAAGATAACTTGTGCCAAAATTAAGCATTCTCATAGGTTTTCCACTTTTGGTCTTAATCTCCTTAAATGCCGTATCCTTCTCCATACCAGATACAACTCCCTTTAACTGGAATGCACCCTTTGTTTCAGGTAAATCAAATAATCTTCCTTTTTTCTTTGTCTCTGCCATTTAAAAAATGTCCTCCTTATAATATGTAATAAAATTTTTTGATAACTATATTTGAACAGTCTTGCGACTGGAACACAGAAAATAAATTTATGTAAAATCTATCTTCAACAGTGATTTTTGAGCGTACAAACCCAAGGGTATGCTGTTCTTCCACCCATTCAAATATTCTCTGTTCAGTTATTTGTTTTTGGAATTTTTGACTTGATTAAGTCGGATTAACTATTCGATATGCCAATCTTTTATCTGTAAAGATTTCTTCTCCATTATCTTTTAATCTTGTGATATTACAAGACAAATGCATTTCATCATATTCCAAATTTGAAATTTTGCAATTAGATTGTATACTGTTTCCTTTCATAACTTTTGACTTGAAGAAAACTGCTTTACCATCATAATTCTTATGTGCTTTACAATATTCATCCCAACTATCTGCCTCAACCACTCTTGATTGATGATCTCTGATGATATTATTTTCATCAATGATTAGATTTGTTTCAATTACTTCTATGTATCTCACCTCTATTCATATATTCTCTATTAGTGACACTATTCTACACTTAAATCTTTTAAAACTGCTTTCAAATTCTCATCATTAGAAAGAACAACATCATAATTAAATGGAAACTGTCTCTTAATTCCAACTACATCTTCATCCTTGGAATAAACCACTTCTGTGACACCAACCATACACATTTCCATACAACTTTCTGCTAACTTATTCGCTGTATCTTCATCTGGTTTAAACCAATAATCTTCATGACCATTTGCTTTATTAACTCTTAATAATGTAAAATTATCTTTGTTCATTTTCTCACCTCCTAAAATTTTCAAATGAAACAGTGATTTCTTGCTACTCTTATATTCTCTGTTTCTTGATATTGATACTGTAAAACCCTTGATTTATAAGGGTTTTCAGCACCTCATTTTTGTTATTCTCTAAAAATCATTGAAAATTAGGTATTTTCGCTCGATTTGAGCATTTTTGAAATTTTTGACCTCTGAAACCCTTATAAACACTAGGTTTGTAAAGCCAAAGAAATGTCAGTTTCCTTCGACTCTATTTCTTCACTGTTACATTGAAAACTGATCTTAAAATGCAGATAATCAGCCAAATACCAGTTGCAATAGACCACTTAAATGTCAAACCAAAGCACATTGTAATAAGCTTGATTATTCCACATGTGACAATCCAACTAAGTCCATAACATAATGCCAAAATTGTAATGACAATAACTGCTGTTACTCCACCTTTTGTTAATTTTTCTTTTAAATTGCTCATATGTATATTCTCCCTTCGTTTTTAATTTAATAAGCTTTTATCAATAATCTGAAAGTTTGCTCTGTGAATATATAATGCTTTACCGTCAATCATAAGTTTTGTAGTTTTAGGTAAATCTTGACATACCTGCCAATACACTTCATCACCTGAATAAGCACAAATCGGATCGCCTAACTGAGACTGAATTACAACTACTCTTGATTTACCAAAGTAATTCTTATATTTATTTACAACACTTGCAATTATTACATTGTCTCCCAAACTGCCATCTGTTGTACTATTGATAACTTCTGGACTCTTAAAATCTACTTCTGGATTTAATCCTTTCTCGGAAAAAATCATTGTACTTCCACAACTCTCTACCTCTTTACCATCAATGGTAACTGTCACTACACTAGATAATGTCTGTGTATATCCCCATCCACCATCAGAACTATACGACTGTTCTTTGACAATGTTGGATGCAAGATCAATTTTCTGACCACTCATGTCCATGAACTTTTCACCTTCATTGGAATAAAACGAAGCATTATATGTATTACCTGTGATTGAACCATTTAGTTCATTTACTTCGTTATCTAATAATGCACATCCTGACAAACTTCCTACTGCTAACGCAGCAATTAAAATTGCTGTTACAATTTTCTTTCTCATGTGTTCCTCCTTTATATTCTCTTATTTCGTTCCCAAGAAATCGAAATTTACTATGTTTCATATTCTATTGCAGCCAACACTTCTCTGTACGGTGTTTCCCTTGTTTTTGTACTTCCCCATTGGGTATATGTTCCCTTTAAACCTGTGTTATATGGCTTTACAACTTCATACTTACAATATTTTGTAGAATTATTCAAAAATGCTAATCCTTCATGACAAGCCAACATATCATGCTGACGTTTTTTATCTTTTACTTCATATGTATCAAATAATTCTTTATACTTCTTATCCGACCATATGCCAACTCTTGTATTTCTGATATCATGGCACACGTTTTTACCAACAAGTACCATGTTAGATATTCTCTCTTTCCCGACTTTTAAGACATAATCAGTTGCATTTACATCACAATTAAAATTAAATGTTCTTACTGTTTCTTTTCCTTTAAATTTATCCAGTTCAAACGAAGCGATGTTTGTACCAACAAAACCACCATTCATTACTAACCAGTCAATGTGATGCATTTTGATATAATCGGCAACAAGCGTTAATGCACCACCAACAAATACATATTTTGCAACTGGTGGCATTTTCTTTAATACTTGAACGCCCAAACTTTCAAGAATGTCTTTTCTTTTCAACCCATCTTCTGTCATTGGATATGGATCACATACAACACATTTCAATACACCTTCGTTATGAAGATAATGTGCTGCAACAACATCATCAACATCTTGGTCTAAATCTGCAATGTATACTATTTCTTTCTCCAATTTTTCACCTCCAAAGGAAACCGATATTTACTCATTCTTCGATTCAAATTCTTCAAGTGCTTTATAAAATTCGCTGCCTTTAATTTCTGTAAAACCTGTATCATCATCTGGTGTAATAGTTTCATATTTTGTTGTAGAAATATTTAAATATAACTTATTCTCATACTCAAACCTTGAAACTGAATACCCACCTAAATGTAATTCTTTGAAATAGTCTCCTACTCGAATGAGATGATTGTTAATAACAATATTCTTTTCAATACATAAGTCTTGAAACTCTTTTAAAGTCTTACTGTTAGCTCTAAATTTCCTCATTAACGTATCAGAATCACAGAATAACTTCGTTGGTTTCAGTAACTCTTTACCAAATTTCTGATTATTTTCATCACAATCGGTAATATATAATCTGATATCATGTTTCTCATATTCTTTAAATGGACGATTTACAGATCCATCTCCGCTAATATAATATTCTTTTCCAGCAATGCCTTTATCCTCGAAAAAATTATTTGCTACTATTCTTCTCTCTTCTCCATGTTTTCTATAATCATTAATCTCTTTTAAGAATTTCTCATTTGTTACAATATAAAATTTCTCCATTTTTACCTCCACATTCCTTAAGAAACGAATCTTTCCTGTTAATATTTACTCCAATTAATTTCTACATACTGTTCATAACAAGGATAATATGTAGTAGTTCCTGTCTGAGCTTCGCACCAACCATCTAACAGAGTTTGCAAACCACCAATATCACACTGTTCATATGCATCTTCATGTAAATCACTACAAGCATTTTCAATGACATCGGATGCATCAACGAAAATTTTCCCAACAGAAGTTACCCACAATCTCACAGGTCTTTCATCGCCATCTTTCTCATGACTACATGCATAATCATCAAAGAAATCATCAACTGTGTTGTAACACTCGTCAAACTCTTCACAGTACAGCATCGTGTCTACATCTTTTTCATCAACCGATACTGCTTTGGTGACTTTCTCATTCCACTTCTTTATTCTCTCTTCTTCGTCAGCTTTCTTCTGTCCTTCACAATCACAATGCATATATCCCTGATTCTTATAAGGCTGTCCACAATAAGGACATAATTTCTGTACTCCATTAAAACAACTCTGACAAAATGAAAGTGCTTGATGCTTGTATGGAAAATGATATTTTCTGCTAACTTCAGAGTTGTCACCTTTAATCCCATAAACATTGTCTTCAATTCGCATTCCAAGACCATTGCAGACAGGACAAATTCTTTCATGCTCTGTAAGATCTTTGATTAGAATTTTAGGAAACGATTTTTGAATTGCTTCATAAAGATTTACTTCTTCTCTGCGTGTTAAATTATCCATATTTTTCATCTCCTATCTATTATTCTCTCAATCCATCTAATACTCTCATTAAAACGTGTCTTGTAAGATTCTTAACATCACCACTGTAAAATCCACATTCTATGTCACAAGCCTTTAGAACTTCATCAAGTGTTTTATTCTTCTCTTCTTTTATATTGTAAGCACATTTCTGACTGCCAAGAGTTTGCATTACATCAGACTTTCTTACAAATCCCATTTCAGATGGCAGCTTAGATAATTCTTTTCGTAATACTGTTTTATCAATTAACTGTCCCATAATGTTATTCTTCCATTTCTATCTTCTGACCAATAAACTTCTGAAGCTGTTCATTTACATCATCAGGATAAGTTTTTACAACATAATCAGTGCAAACATGAATTTTTGTAATAATCTTATTCTCATCATACTCAATAGTTCCAAGTGTTCCACCTGGAATTCTGATAGGCAAACAGCCATCCTCATAATCACAAAGCACATAATGTTTCCAGTGTCCATTAGGATCAATTCCAGCAAGCTTGTCCAACTCTGTTGTAATTTCACAATAATATTCATTCATTTTTGAATATCTTGTATTTGCATATTTATTAATCAACTTCATGATATTATTCTCCTATTTCTTTTATGTTCTTTATATAAAGCATTTAATTCCTGCTCTAATTTCTTTTTCTCCATAGGATTCTTACAATACTTTATTCTCTTTTTAAGAGTAGATATCTCTTGTTTTGGAGGTTCAAGGCATTCAATAGGAAAATTATCGCCAAAATGCATTTCATTAATTGTTTCAAGAAGCTTTGCAATCGGATCTTCTTGTACCTGTATGCCCAAGTCTTTATATTTTTGTTCAAGTTCATTTTGTGTTTGAGTTTCTGCCATTGCACTTATCATTTTTCCTATTGCATCCATCTTTTTACCAACTATTAAGACTTTTGTAACATCACTTATTTTTTCAAATTTATCATGTAGCTCTGAAATATCAATCACCTCCAATCTGTTTAAAGGAAAGAAAAATTTCTTGCTATGATTCAAACTGATAATTTTTGTTACTTACAAATTTGTCAATTTTTCCATCTTTGAAAAATACAAATTCTGCATAAAAATCATCTGTATTTTCTGACATTGCACATGAAACATACTCATCAGATTCTTCATCATATTTTTCAAACCATCTCTCAACGCCATCATCAACTGTTGTATTTTTAAAAACAAAATATGGAAATTCATTTTCGTCAATTGACAAAATATCATTTGCTATTTCGGTAAATCTTTCAATAATATGTTCTCTTTTTAAAACTGGGATATTATCTTCTTCTGATACATCATAAGTATCATTTTGTTTTAAGAATTGCATAATAGAATTTGAAATAATCTGTTTATCACAAGTATGAAAAATCTGTTGATTTGACATCTCCCAACAAACCCTATCAGGTGTGTTATCGCACTCATTAATGAATTTGTTAGTTCTTGTCCATACATCGTTTCCGTCCATTCCAATAATTCCCTTTTTATATCCATATGGTGTTTGAATGTAGTCATGAATATATTTGTCTGGCAAGACTCCCCAAATTATAGGAGAAAAACACCACGAATTTTTATACTCTAATATTTCTTCTCCTGTATAATTTTTTCTTATTCCATAAATGCTACTGCTACTCATTTGTTCTCCTTTCTATCCTTAATCTAACCACCTATTATCCAAATAGTAGAACCCAAATACCATTCCACCGATTAAAACAACCCAAAAGATCCAGAAAATAATAATTGGAAAATCAGATTCCAACCTTTCTATCGTCTCATCAATAGTTGAATTATTATAAAATGATGTGTTATCAGAAATGGTTTTATCTCTCAAATCTGTAAAAATTGTTCCTTTATATTCAGTACCAACACCATAATACTTATACCTTACATGACTTGATTCCTTAATTGTGTCAATATAATCAGTACCTAGCAAATCAATCTTATTACTTGCGAAATTCACTCCACAAAATGATATTTCTTTGCACTTAATATCTTCACTTCCAACTCTATCCCAAGTCCAATATGTTTCTGTTGTAGTATACGAATGTCCTTTGCCATCGGTATGAGTAACAGTTCTTGTATGCATCGTATATCGCTCTTTGACTTTCTCTACATACATATATTCTCCACCAATTTCAGGATAGGTAACTGTATCTACCGCTTTCAAATCACCATATACAAACGCATTACCAACATTTGTATCCATTCCGTATTGGAACATTTCTTGACTTTCTATCTTGACAGCCTTGTTATAAATTTCATTTTTATCCATTTGGTGTTCTGAAATCTTGGAAGAAATCAGAATACCAAACAGAATCATAACTGCAATGATAGAAATACTAGCCAAGATTTCACGTTTTGTTATTTCAAAATCGCTAAAATCAAAACCTTTTCTACCATATCTCATAGACTAATCCTCTTTAAATAAATCCTGTGGAGCATCAACGGGTGCGTTGTAATCCAAATACTCATATTCCTGCACTTCATATCCAAGCAATCCAAGAAACTGTCTTGTAGGGAACTTTCTCACATATCGCTTGTATTCCTTAATCTGTTTATTGTAATTGCTGCGATACTCTGCAATCATATTCTCTGTCATAGATAACTCATTCATAAGAGTCTTATAGTTCTCATTGGACTTCAGCTCAGGATATGCTTCTGCAACTGCTGTAATAGCTGTTGTTACATTCTCAATATCTCCTGTTGATCCACGACCATCTGCAACTGCTGTCAATGTATCAGCTTCGTGTTTGTCATACTGTTTTACACAATCAGCAAGGTTATACACAAGGTCAACTCTTCGTTTTTCCTGTACCTTAATATCTGATGATGCTGTATTTACCTGCTCCTCAAGTGCAATAGCTTTATTCTGCGAACTCTGTACACCAAATACAATCATCAAAATAACTGCTAATACTCCTACGCCAATAATTACTGGCACTTTCCAATTTGTGTTCTTCATTTTAATCTCCTTTATATGTAATATTTTTATATTTTTAGATTTTAAAAGCCTTATTTTTCATGGCTTTCGTAACCTCTCAATTTGTTATTCTCTACTTTTTATTCATTTTCTTTACAAATTCACGATACTTCCTTGTATATTCATAAGAATCTCCAAAAATATTATTAACAGCCTTATAAAGTTTCGGTTCATATTTTTGAATTACTTCTAATTCGTATTCAAAATCTCTACCAAATGGGCAGCCTGCACAACCAGTTCTTTTCAGTCCGTATTCTGTATAACACTTGCTATGTTCAATATCATAAGCATTTTCATAGTCTATTTTGTCTGAGTCTTTATACCAAAATAAAGGTCTATAATTATCACAACCAGAATCATTTTCATCAAAACAACTTTTATATGCAGTTGCTCTTGCTCCACCTTCTGCTTTTCTTACACCTACAATATTTAGGTCAAATGGTATTTTTCCATCTCCATATACACCTTCTCTTAAAAGCTTATGTGAGACATTTTTCTTCGCATATTGACAGCATTTGTTAGAAATTTTAAATGTTGGTGGGTTTTCAATCATAAATTCTTTTAGCCATTTATTATGAGTGATATTAAATTGACTACCATTACCTTTTATTCCACACCACCATTCCAATGCAGATTTGCACTTCGGATATTTCTTATATAGCGTATCAAAATCCTCGTTTTCCCATTGGAAGTTATGTTTTTGTAATCTTTGGATAAATTCACTGACTTGCTTAGATAGAAATGGTTGTCCATATCGTTTACACGATAGTGGGATTGGCTTAATTGCTTTATATGAATCAATTGTTATATCATATTTATTTTCTAAATATTTGAGATGTTCTTTTGTTGCAGAATATTCTAATCCAGTATCAAACCAGACATACTTCACTTTATTACTTTTATCGCATCTATAAACAATATCCAACATATCATCACTATCTGATCCACCTGAAATAGAACATAGTATATATAAATATTTGTGGCTGTTAATTTTTGACCACGCTCTTATTAAATTGTCTCCTATTATTGAGTTTACAGGACAATCCTGTAATAATTCTTCAATTGTATTAGCTTTCTGTACCAATATGTACTTTCCTCACTGAAATTTATTTCATTTCAATGAGGTAAAGCCATACTTAGTGAGTGTCTTTTTACGTCACTATCACATTACTTTTTCGATTCATATAAATCAATGATCCATTTTATGAATCATTGTGACAACCTTTGCTAATCAAAGGTATTAAATACATATGGTGAAAAGCTAACCAAGTGGTAGCACAGCCTCGCAAATTCGTTCAATACTGTTGACTTCACATTTTGTCATTTTATGATTTGGATTATCTTTGTTATAATCCTGAATAAACATATCTATCCAAAAATCTACATACTCATCATCTGACTCCGAATCCATTACAGTATATCTATCAACTGTCTTGTAATTTCCTTTTTCTGTCACATAAGATAGATTTATCTTATAAACAGGTAAGGTGATTTTTGCTTTTAAGAAATTTTTAGGATGAATATTTTTTAATTTTTGTTTCAAATCTTCATCAAAAATTTCAAATGTATCAATTCCAGTCCTCAATGAGCAATTTTCAAAAAAATCACTTGGATGCACTACTTTTCACCACCTTTCTGATATTTTATTCTCTTGTTTGTTGGGATTCCCATAGCCGAATGGCTTAGATATGATTAAAAATTTTCAAAAGAAAGATTGGTTTACTTCGAAACCACTACTTACTCTTTTTTACAGGAGTATTATTAACTGACTTCTGAATATTCTTCATAAGCTGAATATTATCGTTAATCATAAGTGCTAATGCCTGATCCTCTGTAAATCCAACATTTATATATGCATCAAACATATTTTTCTTAGTTCTCGCTTGAATTGCAGGATATTCAGTATTCTCAGAATAATCCTTTGCAATAATCATAAGCTCCTTCAAAACATCATATACAGGCTCTTTATACTTTGTAATGTATGTCTTTACTACCTCTCCTAAACTTTTTGGGTTCTCTGCTAATAATCTTAAAATTGTTTCCATGTTTAATATTCTCCTTTATAATTTTTATTTTTATATTTTTCCAAATAATAATATTGCTTTCATGTGAAGTTACCCAACTAATTACAATATTTTTCAATACCTTGTGTCATAATATCTCTTAATTCGTCTTCTTCATATGTAGAGCCAAACTGCGACCAACTACAACTATATTCTGTATCATTGTGTATTAACGTAAGTTTAAATACACTGCCACCATAATTCTTATATGCATCTAATTTGATAGCTTTAATATGAGGAATTTCTAAACACCAATTATGCTCTTTATATTCAAACTGAATATCAGTAGCTTGACCAAAATTAAAATCAATAAATTTAACATTATTCATATACTCAATGTCAAGAAGCTTTTTAATATAATTAACATACCAATCATATGTTTCCTTTTCTTTATATTTCTTTCTCTTATCAAGTTTGTTACCATCTGTATCCTGATTCTTTGATAACATATTTAACCATTCTCTACACATTTTAATCGTAGACGGCTGATCAAGTAACATATACTGAATATTCTCTTTATAAATGCGAAATGCTTGTTGTTCAATAAGATTATATTCATTCTTCATATCATCCAATGCTTGTTTCTTGGCTGACAATCTTCTTTCTGCTTGTGCAAACTTATTTAATGAACCCATTTCATATTCGCCATTATAGTTGTATGTGTCATTTTTATATGCTAGAGACATTAATCGTTCACCTCGCTTTAATATTCTCTTTTTGTTACTAAAGGAAACTTGAATTTACTTACTGTTGCAAAGTCCAACCTTGTAATAGTTTTTTAAATATTTCCATAGCAATCTTCTCTACTTAAAATTTCCAAAATATCATCTTTCATATCAATAGTAACTTCTTTTTTGAATCTCCCTATAGTATCATATAGAGATAGATAATATTTATTTCCACGTTGTTCTAAGTCAAGATTCTCATTCTCGAATAATAATACTCGTCTCTGTTTCTGTACTGGTTTATTCTCTATTTTAAAGTTGTTCATTGCTCCCTTTAAATCAACAATGATTGGTGATTTTAATTCTTCAAGAATAAGGCTAATATCATTATCTAACCGACTATCATCATTCATATGTTTATCAACTGCTTTGATTACGTCTTTCTCAAATAATAATCTGTTTTCCATTTTAATATTCTCCTTTCCATTCACCCAATTCATAGAAATCGTTTATCTGGTCATCCAACTTTCTAACCTGTTTTCTCAACCCACTCTCTTCTTTCTTGCTGTCTGTTCTCTGGCACTTCCTCCATAATTCTTCACGCTGCTTAGATAATTCATTGTACTTATCAGATACATCAATCTCGTCTACGGCTGAAATCTCAATCTTTTCGCCACAGTGAGGACAAAACTGGATTGGATAATTGTCTGTCTGTTCCCATTCATCACCACAAGAGTTAAATGTTTCTGTGTATGAATTACAAAATTGAGGAATTATATTGTCATCTGAATCTCTTACTACTAATCCAAAAGTATCATTACATACCAAATCTTCACCTGTAAATACAATAGCTTTATTATTCTGAATCTCACCACAGCAATAAGTAAATGGCTTATATTTATATGTATAAGTGTCATTAAATTTCAATTTGATTAAATCTATCTTCATATCTTTATTCTCCCAACTTCCTGCCACACCAAGGACAATACGAAATATATTCTTTTTGATGAACAAATCCATCATCATACTCATCCCATTTAGATGTTTCAATATCCAAATAATATTCATTAGTTAATGGATCTACATATATCCGATTGTTAGGTGAGTCATAATCACAACGATTGCACATACACTTACCTCGCTCTATCACATTCATTAAAATCTAAAAGCATCTTGTATTTATATTCTCCAAATCTTTCTTTCCAACGCTGCTTTGCTTTATCAGTATCCCAATTAAAGGGCATCATATGATAGTTGATAAGAAAACATATGTTACTAATATCTTTATAAAATATACCTGATAGATTCTCTAAAATTAAATAGGAACCGATTGCATGATGTTCATAGTAATGAGCTATGCCATTCTCATCAAATGTTTGACAATACATTTTTCCAAAATCGTGTAATAATGCAGCTATATTATATTTTGCTGGATAGCATTTACTACTAAATAACTCATATGTATGAAATGAGTGATTATATAAATCCATAGTATGATGAGGGTTTTTCTGATCAAACCCTTCCATCATAGAAAACATTTCTCCAAGAGTTAAACGATTCTCTTTATGAAATACATTTATCTGAATCTCATCAAATTTTTCTTCGTAAAATGGGATCTGAAATCTTCTAATCTGTTTATCCAATACTTCATTAGGAACAGGATGCTCACGATTTTTATTATCAATCTTACACTGTTCAAATGGCTTTGGAATAATCACACAAACCTTATGTACTTCAATACCATTCACTTTCATCATAATTGCTCTACGAGATTTCATAGTCAGATTAGTTGCATCAGCAATTACATTCTTTTTATTCTCCAAATTCTTGCGAATTCTATTATGAAAAATTTTAAATACTTCTTCATTATGTTCTTGGTCTTCGTAATTACCAGTCAATTCTTCACGAATTGCGTCTGATGATACGATTACTGTATTTGGATTCTCATTGGCAATCTGAGTAGCAATGGTTGACTTGCCACTACCACTCAGTCCAACGAGTACCCACATTGTAGGTTTATTCATTTAAAGTCTCCTCAAATAACTCTTCAGCTTCTTCCATATCAGGCACATCAGATGTATCTTTAGCAATCCCCTCAATTACCTTAAACTCAAACACTTTATCCTTATAAGCCGTAAATGTTGCTCTGTTATCAATACGAACAACTACACCTTCAGCAACATGTGTCTTGCCGATTTCATCTGCTGGCATACCATCAAGATATTTATTTACTCTTTCTTTCAAATCTTCTGGTGTAGTAAAAATAAACTTCTCTAAATCAGGTACATGCTTAACACCTAACTTGTCACACCATACTTCTACAGTCTCCCAAGGTACTTCAACAACTGTTCCGTCTGCTGTTGTCATTGTCATTCGATATACATACATCTCATTTTCGCCTGGCTCACAACCATATGAGAATGTTGTAGTGTCGCCAAATTTCTTTGTAAATTCTTTTTCCTTAACTCCCTTATTAGATACTGAACCCATAATTGGTGTTGTTTCATTTACATATCCGACAATTTCATAGAAAATCTCAGCACCTTCAGGAAGCTTGTCTTTTAATAAATCGTGATATTTCTTTCTAAATCCATTATCAGAATAATATCCATCATTCTTTGTCATATCCTTTAATACAACTCTTCTGCTACCAGATACAACAGAAACTTCTCTTGTAACCTTTGGCTGCATATGTAAAAACTTTCTCAACTTACTATTCTTCTTTGTAACCTTAACAGTCTTCATAGTACGAGCTGATGTTCCGTGGAGCTTACGAGTAATATAAATCGTGTCACCTGGCTTAAATGCTGACATATTATATGCAAGCTGTGCTGTATCTTTATGCTCCTCAAAAAATGGATATGATACTGTTTCTTTCTGAAACTTATTTTTCTTATTTGAATTATTTCCATTACTTCTTGAACGATTCTTTCCTCTTGGAATATATTTCTGACAAATCTCATGACCACCAAGAACTGTAATCTGATCGCCATCTTTTAATTTTGAAATATCTGTATACTTAGAAAGCGTCTCAACAGGTAATACAAGTCCTTCTGACTTCTCACCTCTAAGTCTAATAGCAGTTACATTTCTCTTCTCTGCATCCATATAACCACCAATGTTGTTTCCATTCTCGTCTTTCTTCCTTACAAGGTTGTTGTCTGTTGCATACTCAAGTGATAACTGACCGTCAGATGGGAAGAAGACTACTTTCTGCCCTTCCTGATAACTCAAATCTACAATTACATTCTGTCCAAATACTTCTACACACTGCAATCTATCAGCGTTACTATGTTTTCTTAATCCTTTTAATGTTGTGATATAAGCACAATACATAAGTTCCTCTTACCTTAGTAAGTAGTGCGCACTTTATCCTATAGGAACTTTTCTATTTTTCCTTTCTTTTTTAATCTTCTAATTTGTTACCTTTTGCTTCATTACAAAGCTTACACATTGTTTGATAGTTACTAATATCATCAATACCACCTTTTGAACGTGGTATAATATGATCTTTTGTCATTAAAATTTCATCACCATTATCATCAACTGCATACAAATTCAGATGATATGTTGATTGGTCTGCAAATTTTTCTTTTGCAAAATATTTTCCTTCAATTCCGCAAACCACACATTTACAACCCTTCGTAAAAAAAGTCTGGTATCTCTGGCTGTTACCTTTTATTAAATCCCCATCGAAATCAACTTTTGCAAGTCTTTTATCTTTTTCAAATAAAACATCTTTAATCTTATCGTGTACCTCTTCTATGGAATATGTGGATTTTCTGATGAGATTGTCATGTTTTGGTTTAAACTCATGTAATCTAATGTCTTTATTTGAAATAAAAACATTTTCTGCATTTTCCTTGCTTAATAAGTCAACCAAATCTCTTACTGTGTGAATTTTATTGGAAATAGAAATAGTATTACCATTCCATTTAATTCCTGTAATCTCTGTATCAAGAGTAGGCGACAATGGATTATTGTTCTTTGGGAATTCTGTGTTTAAGAAATCCTTGATTGTCTTATATTTACTTTTCAAGCCTTTCCCATTTATGGAATAATTAAATTTCAAACCTTTAAACTGTTGCTTCTTACTCATAAAACATATCTCCTTATAATTTATTATCACCTATATATTCTCTCACCTCAGTTCAATCTCACCAAATTCTAATGTGTTATCTTCAAATGTCTTATAACCTTTATATTTACCAATCAATCCAGTATGACCACAAAAATTTAATAAACCATCTAATTTCTGCAATGTATCATCTCTATATGGTTCATATAATTTTTGCCATGTCAAATTATTCATAAAAATATATGGAGCGTAACCTTCTTTATATACAAATTCTGCAATTTTCGTATTTAACTTACCCACATTTATCTTATCTACTATTGAAAATGTCTCCATTTATTGTTCTCCTTTCCAAAGGAAATGCTTCATTCCTGAGATTATTATTGTCCCAATAATCTATGCTTTTCGAACCTATCATCAAGTAATTTATGTACATCTTCCAATGCAATATACTTTTTACCATCATTCTCGATAACTTCGATGTCTTTTGGTGTTTTCTTTCCTGATAGTTCATTGAGAATTTGAACATTATGTTGCACTACATCAGCAACCCAATCACATATTTTCTGTTTTTCTGATTTTTGAAACATATTCTTTCTCCTACCTACATAACTTCTAAATGATATTCTTCAACATATTTTCTTCTCTTCCAAAATTTCCACCAAGGAAATTTCACATATTGTATTTCTATAACTCGAAATATCTTGTCCTCATTTTTATTTCTATCTAACCTTAAAGCAGGTGAACCAAACATTGCTTCAGCTAGTTCGTTAATAGAAATGTATTCTCCAAGTTTGTATTCTTGTTTGTGTGGTTGTGGAGGATAATAGGAAATTACGTCATGTTGTCGTAATTCATATGCTCTCATATTGTTATTCTCCTATTCAATTACTCTAAATACATTTGTATCGCCAGCCGCTATACCTTTTACTTCTACAAAAGAATTTAGATTATCTTCCATAGTTGTAATCAATATCTCATCAAATAAATCTTCCATCATACAAAAGAATCGTACAGATGGATGAAATCCTGGATATTCTTTCAAACGGCATTTATTAACGCCACCTCTTAATACAGGAAGTCCATGTCTTCTACGCTTGTTGTTATTCCAATGGATAGGATTGTTATAAAAAGCTTTCTTCTTTCGCCTGTACTCTTCTAATTCTTCTCTTGCAAGTTTATCAATTTCTTTTTCTCGCTCAGTCTTCGGAGGATTACCATGAATAATGTTGTCAAATTGCTTTCTGACATTATCGTTTACTTCTACTTTTTCTGAATCACTCATCTTATCAAAGTTCTGAGCTACATCTAATAGTATGTTTTTCAAATTGTTATTCTCCAATTTCTATATACTCCATTATCCAACTATCGTATTTATTTTCTTTAATCAACTGCTGATATAAATTTATCCATTCTTGTGCAGAAAGACTTTGAAACTTCCAAACACATTCTTTCCAGTATCTGTGTATAAAACAACTTTTTGTTTTTAACTCAATGCACTTCACACATTTATCATATAGTTTCCTGGAATACCAATTCGATTTACTTTTATTCCAGCCATCTATAAATGTTTCAGTCAGATCATATCTACTTCTCATATCAGTAAGAGTTCTGTCGTATAACTCAGCTTTTGCATTGTATAAACAATGAAGCAGAAAATAGATGTCTTCATAATTATTTTCAAACTCCCATTCTCCAATGTTTAAATCAAAATACATTATTCTCCATTCCTTACTACATCAAACTTAATTGGTAACATAGCTGTAAATCTACTCTTCATCCAAGGCTTTTCTTTAGTCGCAAATTCATCTCCAAACTCTTCTGCCAATATGAAATCACCGACAGTATAGATGATAGAATATCCAGTTAAGTCCTTTGGAATCTCTTTATTTACATTACAGGTTTTAAGATGAATCATTTTATCTATGCACTTACCCATTAAATCTTGAAAGAATACAAACGTTCCATCACAATTGCAACGCTGCATTGTGAAATATTCAAAATCTGCATCTGGATCATGCTTAATAATTACATTAAAATAAGGTTTGTCACCTTTAAGATAAGGAATATCTATTAAAATTGTTCCGTCTTTGGTGTAAGTAATAACCGTAAATAACTCTCGTATATCCTGCTCAATCATGGATTCATATTTATTATTTTCCATACCATTGCACTGACCTGATACAATTCGTTCTTTTACAAATTCTAATGATTTACCCATTCTGTTCTCCTAGTTCCACTTGATCTTCATCCAATAAACCAAATTTTCGTAAATAATACTGTTTGGTTTTATCATCGACTCTACAATAAAAATTATGTCTTCCCGATTTCTGTAAAGATAATGTATTAATATTAAGCTCTGCGTTCATAATAATAAGTAATTCATTTAATGTAATATCATAACAATGAAATGTCTCGCCTATCAGAAGCTTATAGTATTTTTTCTCTAGTTCTGTTATTTTTTCACCTACTTTCATGACCAAGGGAAACATGGTTTTCCTGCTGGTTTATTCTCTTTAATGATTGGAAATCTGAACAGAATTGTTCTTTAATTTATTGTTGCTTGCTTCAGAAAATATTTGATATGCAGATTTATATTTGCCTCTTTCGTCCATAAGATCGACACTAAACAATTCCTTGAAAAACTTTTTATGTGCTTCAATTTGTTTTTGATCAGATACTCTTTCATCTTCATTTATATCATAATTTATAATTCTTATCGCTCTATCTAAGTCCAATAGATCACCTCCTCGAATGAAACGTTTTATGTGGTTTTTCAACCTCAGAAATCCTTGATTTTATGGCATTTCAGAGCCATACCCTCCATTACTTAATCAACAATAACAAGCTTAATCTTTTTAACACAGATTTCATATCTATTATCTACCAATATAATGAAAACCCCCTCATCTTCTTGAATAGAAATTTGACTACTTAATGTTACAGTTTCGTCACCATAGTTACCATCTGAAACCATTTCACATAAAGTTTTTTGAGAATCTTCTGGATAAACAGCAACCAAATGAAACCCACATACATCTTCACATATCCATTTCTTCAAACCTTCACCTCATTAAGAAACCAAAATTTCTTTTTAAATCAAATAATCGTAAATATCTCTTGAATCAATAAATGTCCTATCGAGATTAATATCAAAGAAAGTTATTTCGTAGCCAACACCTAACACATTGGTTATTTCACCTTCTTTGTCACCAATTTTTACTTCTCTTCCAATTAATTCAGTCATACAATAGATACCTCCGAGTATTTATTTTTCCACTACAAATAGCTTTTCTACTGCTTTCTCACCTGTAACTCTATCTGACTTCTGCAACACTTTACGCTCTTTCTGCCAGATACACTTAAAATCATCAGGCATGTTATATTCACTTATTAACACTATATTATTCTCTGAAAGCTTACGAAGAAAATCGTAAAAAGAATCATAGTCAATTGACTGTTTAGAATACTGTTTTGTGTTTTTATAGGGTGGATCAAAATAGAAAAGACAATTTTTATAGTCTGCGAAATCATTATAATCACAACACATAAATTCAATATCTTTTAAATTCGGTGCTTGTTCCTTGAAATTATTTAATCTCTCATTATAAATACTTCTGCCACCCTTTGAATCTCTACCATAACCGCCATCAAAGTATCTACCACCATAGCTTGCCATATATCCAATCAATGCAATATATTCAGGTGAATACTTATGAGTTCCAAGTTTTCTATCTTCTCTAACCTCTGCGTAATGTTCAAATGTACATACTTCAGGTGCAATAGATAAATTATTGTCTGTCTGAGCATATTTTAACAAAGCAATCAATTCCTCATTAATATCTGTTCCAATTCTTTTGTCACATTCAATTTTATCAATAATATTTGCACCACCTACGAATGGTTCTAAATAACCATTGCATCCCTTGTCTATGTAATTCTGTATAATCTGTACTATTTGTTTTGATAACCGATTTTTACTTCCCATGTAAATCATTATGTATTAGGAGTAAACGCTGCGTTTTCGGTATACCAAACCTCTTACTCCTTTCTTTTATTCTCTTAACCCACTCAAGATCCATTCAACAGTAGGTTCATTCCATCCATTGCCCATCAAACTACATCTTTTTGAGTATGATAACCAACGACCATTGAGCTGAACTTTTGTAAAATTATCAGGTAATCCCTGTAATCTTTCATATTCAACTTCTGTAAGTTTTCGTGGTCTACCACTATCTAATACTTTCTTTTCATGATATCCACCATTTATACAAGTCAATGTGCAACACTTAAAATCTGGATTATAAATTCTTCTATTCATTTCCATAGAATTAACTTTTAACTCGGCACATACACGTTTGCTCATATCCAAGATTTCAAAATCTTTCTTATAGAAATATTTCTCATCTACACCATTCTCCATAATATCTTTTAAAACTAATGGAGATTCATCAGGTAATTTACCTAATGGTATGTTTGTCCAATAATATCTTTCACGACTCTGTGCAGAAAATTTTCCTGAATCAATCAGAATAGGTTCTACACCAATACATTCTGTCATTGTCTTCAGATCTTCATCACTACTTGGTATTACATTTTCAAACATGAAATATTGGGGCTGAATTACCCTAAGACACTCAATTGCTTTAAAGAAAATTCCTGACTTACCATCAAGACCATTATTGACCTCTTTACTTTCAATTCGTACTCTTGAAAGTGACTGGCAACAAGTTCCTGCCAACAGTAAATCAAATCCTTTGAACTGTTCAAAATCCGCTTCATATAAATCGCCATGATGTACCACAAACGGAAAATGGTACTGAGAAACCGCTATGGCTTCTGGCAAAATTTCATATGTATGATATTCTCTTATAGGTATTCCGAGCTGCTGTAACGCATATAGTCCTGTTTCAACGCCACCACATAAACTTAATACTCGTAGTCCTTGAGAATTATTTTTTTTCTTATGGTTTTTGCAGACGTGCAAATTCTATAGGATTTTACAACAAAATAATTAATAAGAAAGGAATTAAGCAGTAACTCCTGGGTAATTATGGTTACGTAACCTCTGTAAAATAGTGTATTTTGACAGAGAATAATGAAAAAAATATTTCTTGTTATTTTTATTTGGGAAATTTGGCTGAATCGCCAAAATAGAAATTTTTATATATGATTATTCTTCGCCTTGAAATGATTTAATTCGATTTTCTAAATAATCAATTTCATCATTCCAATGATCTACTAACATATCTTCAATCTGATGCTTTGCATCTTCTATACTGTCTGCAAACAATGTATCATATTCAACATTTAGTTCTTTTGATACATATATAAATCTATTTTCGTCTGTCTCATCTTGTACAAAACCAGCTACTACACTTTCATCATCTTCTTCATAAAATTGACTAAAATGTAATTTATAACATTCCTTACCAAAGTCATTCTTTTTACCTGTTTTCCAATATTTCTTCACTTTATCACCTCGCTTAATTTGGCTGATCAGCCGTGAATAGAATTACTTCTATATTAGATTATTCTCTACTTATTTGATTTCAGAACAAAGTCCTATAATGTCTTCTTGGCTTATATATCCTATACAACCTGTACTACCTAATTTTTTATCAAACTTATCTGGTTCAAACCAAATTTTATATCTAATTTCGTCTGTTTCATCTACGAGTTCTATACCACGAATAAAGGCATCTACTTCTTTTCTATTATCATTTTCATAATAAATTTTTGTTCTTACTTTATCGCATAAATTATATTTATTTACCATTCATCTTACCTCACTCTATAATTTCAACTTTAATTCTAAATTTTGTTATTTCTGTATGTTCGTTTTCTTGATAAGGACGATTATAATCAAAGTGCTGATGTTTAACAGTCGCAATCAAGTGAGCATCATTGCCAGAAACAAATTCCGTATCTGTCTCATAAGTATCTTCTGAATCATCACCAAGTTTAGAGTCTGTACAATATATCTGATTTGCGTCTAATGCATCTTGAATAATTCTGTAAATGTCGTATGTATTATACATAGTTACTCCTTTAATACTCTATCCAACCATCTGTAATACCTGTCATCCAATAAATAAGATCTTCTCTATCATTTTTTAATCTTCCATCTATTACACGAGTTAAGATTTCATTGAGCCAGCAACCAACATCCTTTCCACTCTTAATGTGCATTATATCCATTACATCTTTACCATTGACAGCTAAATCCTTTAGAGAGAAACATTCATCATCCTGCAAGACCTCTTCTAAGATATATTCGATGTTATCAATCTTCTGTAATCTTGTTTCCTGATCCATGTCTGCTTGTGCTTTAATATCAGCTCTACGAACATTTAACAGTCTTCTAAACTGTTCTTCTCCGATTTTATTAAGCCATCTCTTGACATATTTCTTTCCCACCTCAAAAGTAACATCATGATAATAGACTAATTCAACAACTTTTTCTCTCGTATCATTGTCAAATCTTAATCGCTTCATTATCTTATCAGTCATATCAGCACTGACTCTTCCATAACCTTTGAAATGTCTAATACCATCCTCGCCATCTTGATAACAATGTGGCTTTCCTATATCATGAAAGAATACAGCTAAAGATGTAATCAAATCTATCGGATTTAAGTCTTCTTCACAATCACATTCATAAGCTTGTACTGCATGTACTGTATGATTCCATACATCATAGATGTGATATGGATTATTCTGTGGAAAATCAAACATATCTTTTATTTCAGGAATAAACAATGATAATACATCGCCATATAAAACCATCTGTATACAGAAATCACTCGATATAGCAATTTTACAGAACTCACTATTTATCCTCTCAACGGATATATTCTCTAAATTTTGATACATCTTGTGTAAAACATAATCTGTATTTGGTTCAAGAACAAAACTTAACTGAGAAGCGAATCTAATGGCACGTAAAATTCTTAAAGCATCTTCAGCAAATCTATCTTCTGGTTTACCAACACACTGAATTTTGTGATATTTTATATCTTCCATTCCATTAAACGGATCTACAAGACCAACTTCATCATTGTATGCCATTGCATTGATTGTAAAATCTCTTCGTTTTAAATCTTCTTCAAGACTTTTTGTAAAAGTTACTTTATCTGGTCTACGGCTATCAGAATAATTACCATCAATTCTGTACGTTGTTACTTCATATGGTTTGTCATCAATGACAATGGTGATAGTTCCATGCTGCAATCCAGTCTCAATAATTCTCTTATCCTTGAATACTTTCATCATCTCATATGGCGTGGCAGAAGTTGTAATATCATAGTCATGAATTGGTCTTCCAAGAATACTATCTCTTACGCACCCACCGACTAAGAAAACTTCATATCCATTATTTTGTAGATTATGGATAATTTCATTTGCACCAGATGGAATTTCAATTTTCAATTTCTTCATTCAAATTCACCTCAATTTCGGTATATTTATATAATATCACTTATTCGTTATCATATCCAAAAACAACAACTCATCTTTCTTTAGCGTAATATCATAACCTTTCCACTTCTCCATAAGTTCTCTTGTATCGAATCCATGTTCTACGACAATTGCATAACCATGAGGAGTTTTATGTTTCTCAATATATCTCAATGGAATATTAGAAAAATGATTAATATCTTCCATAAATCCTTTCACAAGAATCGCATCATCCACATCAAAATCAAATAACCATTTGCTTTCATCTCGATTTTGTACTTGCTGTGCAACGGATGCCAATGTGCGATTGAGCTGAGTTACACTTAGCTTATCTCTTAACAGACGAATAGTAAACTCTTCTCTGATTTTCTCTTCGTTCCTAGAATTAACTGATCTATATAATCTTGTCTGTTCACCAGAAACTCCTTTAGTTGCAAAACTTTTAAATTCTTCAATTATTTTATCTTCATTCTCTTTATATTCAAGAATTGTCTTATCTCGTTGCTTAAAATTTGGAATACCCTTATTATCCTTGTTACGAGAACGCATTAGATATACATATAAGTTTGACATTGTATTATTCTCCTTCTAAATAACAGATTGGTACTTCTTTTGTAAGCCATACACCATTTTGAGATAAAAAGAATTTATATCCGTCATTATACATATCTTTTGCTCTAACCTTATAAATAAACGATTCGCCATGTCTACTACCAACATTTGTTGCTGTTTCAATATCTTTTGATAGATGGACATATAAACGACTCTTGGATATTAACCCTTGTTTATTGATTGAAGAGCAATATTTAACACCTGTTCCATGATATAAAATATCTGGTGGCATACACTCTTTCAATTCTACATCGACTTTTACAGAATGACCTTGATTTGCTCTGATAAGCGTCTTCTCTCGATTAAATGAATATCTCTGTTTAGAATCTTCTTCTACAATTTTTTCAAGCATTTTCATTGTAATTATCTGAGTTTTATTAATTCCATTTAATAGATCTGATACATTAGCCCAGCCATGTTCGTCTAATGTGATGCCAACAACATCAGGTCTATGTCTAAGAATTAATGCTATGTATTTGCTTAAATTATTTTGCTCTTTATTCGTCATAATGTTATCTCCATTCTCCAATATACTCAGAACATTCTTTTTTGAATTTTTCCAATATATGTATTAAGTTATCTATTTCATAAGAATCATTAAATGTTATCTCAATTATTTCAGGCTTAGATATATCAATATTGTCAGCAACGTAGGGTAATGGTTTCATAAGGCAATTAAATCTGACGTTCAAACCTTTATGTGTCAATCTTATTTGATTGACATTTTCTTTATTTCCAACAACCTTCAAAAAGATTTCACCTCCAAAATTCCATAGGAAACGAAGTTTTACTGTGATTTTATTTACAACAACTATCTCTTTGCCACAATAAGGACAATATTTTAAATTTGCCATATTTTCAGGTATCCTCCAATATGGATCATCAGCATCGTCATGTTCTTTCGGGCAAATCGTTCTATAATCGTATTTTATCCATTTACAAGTTTGTATTTCCTCGTATCTTCGGAGTACAACATTTCCTCCGTCAATAAATATTTCCATTGGCTCACCAATTGCGTCTGCTTTTCCAAACACCAGTCTTCTAATTTCCTTTGGAATTACTATTCTACCTAAGTCGTCAAATCTACGAATTGTTCCCATAATTTTCATCTTTCACCTCTCTTCTAAAGAAACGAACTTTATTTTGATATTTCTATTTTAATTTCTGTTCATTTACCATTTTTAATAATGGAATAATCCAACTCAGAACGAGAAGAATGTCATTTGGATATTGATTCAGCCATAGAAATGAGATACTATATATGTATATCGACTTCTGGATTATTCCTAGTTGATATGCGAGATGGGCAACAGCAACTTCACGACATATCGTTGCCCATCTTTTATGTAAAAGCTATTGCTTATTACCAAATTGATTACGCATTTGCTATAAAATTATCAAAGCTGCGTTTCATATATGTATAATTAACTTTCTGTGATGAACTAAAATCAGATTTATTTCTGTAATTCTCAATCCATTTTTCAAAATCCTGATCCTTATCATTTTGACAAGCATATGCCATGAGTGCTACTAATGCCATTCCACACTCTTTATAAACTGGATCGTCAATCTTAACACAATCTTCTACCATGTCTGTGTAAAGGTTTATATCTTCGTCTGTCACATTTGGATTTGCATTTTCTTGAACAAAGGAAAGAACACTTTCTTCCGTATTTTCTTCAGCACTTTCTTTCGTATTGTTATTCTCCAATTCTGTGTTATTTACTTCTCTTGTACCAATATGTAAAAATTCATTCATCAGTTTTATAAGTAAATCAATTTTACCTGTAATAGTTTCCTTTTTCTTTGTCTGTTGGTCTTTAAAATCTGCCATAGATACACCATCAACTTCTTTATCTTTAAGTTCTGTATTATATGCTCTTAAGAAATCAATGAATCTTGAATCTTCAATATTATATGTAGTAAATTTATCAAATACTGCAATCCACATTGGCATTGTAGTTGGAGTAAGTAATGACTTCAAGTCTTTATTGTCATCGCCTAATGCTAATTCCAATCTATTAAAATGTGAATTAAGTTTTAAGAACTGCTGTTCTGTTGCATTTTCATCAACATATTTGTAAATTGTATCAAGTTTTGCTTTCCATGAATCACGGAAGAACATTAACATTATTGATTCTGCAACAACACGTTCCAACTTTCCCTTAATAACATTATTATCTGTAAACTTCCCACAATTTTTAAAGAATGTGTTTTTCTGTGAAATATTTTTAATATATCCCGCTGTCTGTGCAGATACATTAAGAAAACCACCCTGTTCCTTATTCATACTCGCATGATTGTTATAATCACGAATATGATCTGCAATCTGCTCATCTGTACAATCAAAGAATTTTGTTACGTTTATATTGAAATTATTGAATCGTTTCTTTAACTCATCAGGAAGATCTTTATAATATTTCCCTATAACATCAAATATTTTCATCTCATATTCTGGTAAGCCATCTTCATCAAGTACACGATTTCCATTATCATCTAAGACATAATCTCTATACTGAATTAAATGTCTCTCTGCTCCTGCTGAACCAATCTTAATACGATTTTCCTTGAATGCCTCAGCATATGAAAGTCTCTGCAATCCGTCAATTAAATGAGAGATTGTCAATCCCTTTTTCTTCTGTTCACAAAGAATAATTTCTGGAATAGGAAGATTACTAAGAATACGACAAAAATATCTATTCGCTTCTTCTGTAGTCCACTGAAAAGGTTCACGTTGCAAGATGTAGTTGCAGTTCACGTCTCCATTTTTCTTATCCTGTAACAACGAATACATGCTATACTTGTCCGTCCTGTAATTTTCAGATTCGCTAATTTCAATAATTCTGTCTTCCATATTATTTACCTCCACATCATAATTCCCATCATTTTTATTCTTTGAAAATACTGAAAGTCCTTTATTTATCTTAATTGACTTCATAGCACTACTATATTCTCTGTCTGATATATTCAATTTTTGTTTTATATTATCAGCAGGAACATTCTCCATCCGCATCAGCAAAATATTTTTTTGTATCCTCGGCAAAGAATCAATAAAATTATCAACTTTTTCATCGGCACTAAAATCGAACTCACTCTTGTCTTCTACGTTAAAGTCAGATGCAATTTTTTCTACTAAATCATTATCTTCTTCAGTAGGTGCATCAAATGAAGTATCTGGAATAATAACTGGTTTTCCTTTATCGTCATCTGTTACATTTCCATTTTTATCAACCTTTACTATCTTTCCATTTTTATCAGTTAATAGATTTTTTCTTTTACATCTCTGATAGTTGTCTCTATACCAGTCAATAACAGATTTTTTAATATTATTAATAAGGTAAGTTTTAAAACTCGCACCTTGAGATGAATCAAAGTTGATAACACTTTCCATCAGAACATTCATTGCATCATCGTACAATTCGTCATGTTCATGTGCTGGAATCCCATACCTGAAAAATGCATTGTAACTAATTTTCTTCAATTTTGACATATCATTTACACAGTATTCATTAATCCATTCCAACTGTTGTGATGAAAGATTATTTAATTTTTCACGCAATATTTCGTCTTTCACTTCATGCACCTGCCTTACTTCATTTCCTTTTTCTGTCTAACTCTCTATACAAATATTCTCCAAAACTCAACTCATTATCATTGATTTTTATATGTCGTGTCTCTGAACAACATTTCGGACAACGACAGAATTTCTCATGCTTGTCCTTTGAGAACGACATAACTCCAATCATCGGAATATAACAATTTTTACAAATCACCATATATATCCTTCCTTTACAAATCAAACAGCTCGTTCATTACTCGTGGTTCATATGTACGCTTATCCATTTTCGACATGGATTCCAAAATCTCATTTGTAACTGTGTCAGAAATCTTTTTATCAAGAATAATGTTAAGAATTTGTATCTCATTTTTAATACTTCTTCTTTTTATTCTCCGTTCCTTTATCATCTTATATGCTTTCCATCCTTGTGCTGCATTAAAATTGCAAAATTCTATATAATGATTGATATCGGATAATTCCCTATCTACAAAGCTAAGTTCTTCACACAACTCTTCTTTTCTATGTAATGCATCTGTTGCTAATCCGTTAAGATCAGTTATTTTGTCAATCCATTTCTGGATATTTTCAGCAACCATAACTTTTTCAGTATTATTTTCCACTTCTGATTGTGTAATCTGTTTTACATTATCGGGTGGGGTATCAATTTTCTGGATATGAAATACTGATTTCAAGGCTTTGGGTAGCGAGTTATTATATAGATTATTGACTGCTTTATTTGAAAATGTATCAGCCAATGCCTCGCAAGATGTTGGAACATATTTACCATTACGATTTCTCATAATCCAACGAGAACCGTCTGTAATTACATATTGTGCCAACGTAATCATCTCCTTTCTTTGTTTGATTTAGCAATGGATCATCAGAGACTTGAACTCTGAGCCTTTCGGTTATGAGCCGAATGCACTAACCAATTGTGCTAATGATCCAAGTCGCTGACACTATCGCAAGTTTATCAGGAAGTTCTATAGTATCAGCTTGTAATCCGTTAGTGGATTAAACTATGGTAGAACTATAGCAACTACACATTTTGCTCTTACAAGGAAATCGCTTGCGTTCTGTAACATACCGGGTGGAATGTCACAAAGCAGGGCATATCAGATTCGAACTGATGTAATGCAGGAATCAAAATCCTGTGCCTTCTCCACTTGGCGAATGCCCTATAATATTATTCTCCACTATTTGATTGTAAAAATTAGGAATTTTAATTGCAGAAAACGCTTGAAACTTGACTTTTTTTCGAAATATATGTAAAATAAATTCAAGCGATATTTCGCTTCTGCAATGGCTTAATGCTGTTGTATGTATTTGGTTTGATAGAGTCAAGTAGAAAGCTGTTGGCGCAGCGTTTGAATCGCTTGACTCTATCTTTTTTATTATTTACGAAAATTATAATACTCCAAACGTTTGTTCTTGTCAACGCATTTCCAGAACATTCGTTCGAGATTTGTTCGTTTGATATTTTTATTATATAATATTTCAAGTCCTATAATCAGGACACTATCTGGGGGAACTTAATATTATGCACAATAAATTCCTGCACTCCATCTAGCGAAAGCAACCCAAAAAAGTCATTATTTTGATAATTAATTGTGTTTGCCCTATTTATTATTCGCTTTCCTTCATCAACAGTTATCTGTCTTGGTCTTGTATGGATAAAAGTCATACCGTTGAATGAATCAATCCATATTTTTCCAGGTGTTTCATCAATCATTCTTTTTGCTACTTCCTTATCTACATACATTATGCCATTACCTCCTCAAGTTTGTAATCTGTTCCAAAAAATAAAGAATTAAAACATACTTTATCTACCATTCTTTTATTTTTATCATCAGTAATAGTTCCAATTTTTGAGATCACTTCATCTTTTGAGATTGTTGTGATCTGTTCACCTAATGCCATAGAATATAATGTTAAACCATTATTTTCATTTGCTTGAATACATCCATGACAAGGCATGTTTGTCTTTTTAATCTTACTTGTCAAAGGCATCACTGTTATAATCGGAGCATATTTTGTACCCAATGGATTACTTACTATTATATAAGGTCTTTCATTCGTTTGTACTGAATTTCCTTCATAATTGATTTTTGCTTTTATTATGTCGTATCTCTGTAAATCCATATGTACTCCTCCTCTCTTTTGTGTTATGTACTTTGGATTACCTTTGATAATTTGCATTATAGCAAGTTGTCATCAACTTGTCAATGGGTTTATGTCAGTTTTTTAAAATAATTGACATATAGTTTGCAACAACTTATAATCAACTTATATTAATAAAGGAGATATTTACTATGCCACAAGGAAAAATCAAAGATGAAAACACAAGGGTTATGGTGCTTCTTTCTAAAGAAGTAAAAGAAAAGGCTGCTAAAATTGCAACAGCAGATGGACGCTCGTTATCTGGTTGGATTCGTAACCTCGTAACAAACGAAGTTAATAAGTTTGACGACACTAAAAACTAGTGTCGTATACATATTACATAAATTTAACAAGATCGAACGGATTCACTTCCATTGCCTTAGCAACCAAATCAAGTACAGCTAAATCAGGAACAGCACTTCCATTTTCCCATTTGCTAATTGTACTTGGTGCAATATCAGCCATTTTCGCTAACCCTCTTAGCGTTATTCTCTTTTCGGTTCTGATTTTCTTTCCAATATATTCAACCATAATCACATCTCCATCAATTTCTCTTTCATCCCCACAGCTCCGTTTGCATAGTTATTAACTGTTGTATTTACACTACTATGCCCCAACTGTTGCTGAACAAATGCAAGATTTCCATTTCTGTTCATTATACTAGCATAATAATGTCGCATCATATGCGGAGTAATACCATTTCCATAATTCTCAAATATCTGTTTGATATTTCTCTCTGTTGTACGTGTACCGTTTTTATTTACGAACACAGCTTCTTTGTCTACAATATTATTCAATGTATTTCTGTACTCTAGCCATTCTCTTAATGCTTTTAAAGCAGATCCAGTAAGATATACAGGTCTTTTTTCAGTTTCTCTTTGATATCCTTTTGGTAAAACCATAATATGTGACATATCATTAAGATCAATACATTCACTATTTTCATCTAAATGCAAATCTGATAAATCCAAGCCAGCAAGTTCAGACTCTCTTATTCCAGTTCCTCTTAAGACACGAAAAATAGCAATATTTCTATTCCTTACACATTCATCCTTTTTCCACATTATTTTTTCTTCCATATCATTAAGCTGATTTTCTGTTGGAAGTTTTTGTGTTAAATTGTTTTTAGAAGATATCCCTTTATATTTTATTTGTTTACTAAACTCTTCCATACTGTTATAGAGTTCTCTCAATAAACATTCTCTATATGAATATACATTTTTTATAAAACTTTTTATAATATTCTTTCTTGTTTCCGTTGTGGTTGGCGACATTCCATTTGTTTCCTTATATCTAAGGTATGAACTAATATTTTGTGGTCGCAGGTCATTAAAATCAGAAACTTCTATTTCAGAAATTGATTTCTTTTTGATAATATTGCTTTCAATCAACCACTGTAAAAAATCTTTAATTGCCACTAAATAATTTAACGCTCCGCTTTTACTTTCCAACTCATTCAAATAACCTCTTAAAAACTGTGGTGCGTTTAACTCATCTAACTTTCTATTAAGTTTCTCTGCATTTCTATTTTGCACTTCTATCTTATAACACATACCAATCACTCCTTTACATAATCTGCTATCGCTTTTGCAATAGCTTTAGAAGCTCTTTTGCTTTTTAATGATCTCTGAATAGATTCAGTATTCCAAAACACATCGCTAAGTCCAGCTAACTCACCACCGCAATTCCAATTCGGAATACTAAAGAATCCTCCATTTACATATTCTCCGAAAATCACACTATAATAATTTCCATTATAATCAATACCTATATGGTGAATATTTTTTATTTGAGTATCACCATTATAACTAATTTTATAATTTTCCATGCTATGTTCCACCTTCCTACATATTATTCTCTACTTTATCCGTATAATAACGTGATCTAATTCGTTGAGCATAATCCAACATTTCCAGATAATCGTCACACCAGCGAATTTCTACATTCTTTGTAATTTCTCCGTTGCAACCTTCATTAAAACATGTTAGATCTTTAATATGTTTTTTCTTACGTTGATTTCCATTTCTTTGAATCCCACTTCCTAACTGGTTGATTTTCATACAATGAAGACATAAGAATCTTGATGCTCTTTTTGGATTTCCCATATTCATTACTATCACTCCTTTTCTGCAACAAAAAAGAAGCAGTTGATTTCTGCTTCTATTGCTTATTTCTATATTTAGCTTTATAAATTTTCTATCATCTTCTTGATTCGTTCAATCTCTTCATTTGTATGTGGTGTGCCACCTGCATTCATATCAACATACCACTGAAGAATTTCTCTTTTAGTCTTCAAATTATTTCGATATACATTAATGCGATATTCCGGTAATGGATTATAAGTAGCAATATATTTTGTAAAACTGAACTCATCAAAAAATTGTCCAACTGCTTTTAACTTATTATGTACAAAATTTTGAAGAGCCGTAGTTCTTTGCAACCCATCGACGCAAACATAGTCATTTGTATCAGGATTCCAGTTAAAATAAAAATCTCTTCCAGATTTTCCACCTTTTAAAATAAACTCAACATATTTACTTTGCTGAATCTCTGTCCAAACATGCCCTCTCTGAAAATCAGGGTTCATATTTAGATTATATTCTTTTATTTCATTCTCAATAAAATCAACATAAGAAACAAAACCGAAACATATTGGATTTACTAATTCATATTCTGTAAATTTCGGAACTTCATTCCATTTCATATTAAGACCTCTTTTTATAATACTTGATATAAATGCCAGTTTTTTAATTTTATTTGCTTTAAATAAGAAAGCAATTTTTCTTTGGGTTATATCTTTTCTCTTAATTTATTACAAAAATCAGAGGAATCAAGTAATGAGCCGTCAAATATTTTTTTACCTTCTGATTCATATATTTTCAATGAACCATCGAATCCTATAACAGCATATTCTCCGTTATATTTATTCATATCTGAAAGTTTCCATTTAACAACTTTATACTGTGTACTGTCATCCATAGGATCACAATATCCATCATGTTCTAAAAGAGCAATTCCAAACATATAAACTATATTATCCATTATCTATTCACCTCCAAATTTTCAAAAGAAATCGTCACTTCATCTCGTCAAACAATCCTGTTAAATGATTAATTTCACTTATACTTATCCATTGATAATCAAATCCATTCTCTTCTTTAGATTTCTGTGAAATAAAATCATCAATCTCCATAGCTGTTAAATTATCTGGAACTTCTATTTCTTTTTCAATAGCGTATCTTATTCTCATCTACATTACCTCTTCCAATCTACCCATATAAAATTGACTCTAAATCATCAACTACAATTTCCATCTGTCTTTTTACTTCTTCTTCTTTAATTTCTATAAGAGATATTTTATAATCTTTAATTTTCTCTTCAATTTGATCACAACACCATGTAGAATTATTTCGTTTTCTATCCATCAATACCACCTCTTCTAATCTTCCAAGTAAATCATTTATTTTAACACTTATATTTTAATTCGTATTTATCGTTATTCGATAATCCAGTAGATTCATCTAAAATATCTTCATTTAATTCATACATTCTTAATGCAACTTCGGTTATCCTTAATTCTTTTACAGTAAGACATTTTGCTGTATTGATTTTTTCGATAATCTCTTTTGAAAATTCGTACATTACATCACCTCAATCCTAATTTATCAGCACATTTTTTACAATAGAATTTATCCTCAATTCCATTATAGAATCCATTGTCATAACTACCTCTGACACATTTTATATTGCCTGTCACATCTTGCTTTTGTTCTGTTAGAATGAATTTCCCACATTTACAGCATGTAATATCCCATTGTTCCATTATTTATTGTACCTCTTTATACTCAGTGTCTAAAAATGAAGCCAATGAATATATATCATCAACTCTTTTATCATTTTGATTGCAATATGCAACGTATTCATCTTTTAATGCAAATAAATACCCAGATATTTCATCTATTGATAAATTCTGTTGCATATCTGTTTGTAATTTTTCATACTGTTTCATTTATATCACCTCTTTCAATCTTCCGAGTAAATCATTCTTTCTTGTCTTTAATACCACTATTATATCTTGCAATCAATCTACCAATTTCTTCTTTACTTAATTCGACTTGTCTTGAATCTCTTTGTCTTATATCATTGAAATTTATTTCTGCTTTCTCTTTTGTATTTAATTTTGTCAAAATTTCCATTTACTTCACCTCAATTCCAAATATCTCACAAAAATCTTTATCCTTAATAATATCGGCTATCTTAAAATATCTCCTCGCAATCTCATTGAACATATCCCTTTGACAAATTGCTTCTGCCGCTTTAGGATGATTACTTTCTATAAAAGAGTTATATTCTGTTACCAAATCAGAAAATAATTCTTGCTCATTTTCCCTTTTACAACTCACTCTAACATAACTATCATAGCATTCTTTTAATTTGTCATTTGGAATGCCTATAAATAAATTTCTTCTTCGCATCATTCAACTTCCTTACTCTGTAATATATTAGATATATCATCTATTCTGTGTGTTGCTTGTATAATTTCATCTGCTATTATATTTTCTTTACAATCTGTTTTTAAAATTCTTGCAAGTGATTCAATGGTTTTTACTTCAATACTTAACTGATTTATCAATTCTTTATTATCCATATCGGTATACATATAATCACCTCCAAAATTTGCCAAGGAAAGTTAAATTTCATCCTGACATGGTGTTGGAAACTCAGCCCAAAATAATACTTTCCAAATTGCTATTCTTCCATTCCAGCACCATGTAGGAACTTTCTTTCTTCCCTTCTCTTCATAAGTCATAACAAAAGTTAATCTTCCATTCACATTTCCTTCTCCCTTATATTCACAAGTGACAAAGTATTCTTTTGTCATACTATATTCGGTTGGTGGTGTTTCTGCACTAATCCATTTAATCATTTTAATATTACCTCCTGAAACTTAGATTTCTTAGTCTGTAATTTTTATTTAAAGTGAATTATAATACTTAATAATATCTGCATCTGTAGCATAATAATTCTCCCAGCCTAGAACAGTATAAGATTTACCATTTTTGATATCAAATACAATTCCAGCTACTTCTTCTTTTGTTAACTTATATAAACACTTAAATGTAATCATATTCATATCTCCTAACGAAAACTTGGATTCATTGGCTTATTTTATATAGATACTTGGTTCACTCTTTATTAATAAACTAACTAAATTCCCAAATTTTTCATGAGCTGCATTAAGAATAAGTTCTTCCAAATCTCTTAATTCCCAATACTGTAAATTTTCTGCTAGATGATTTAATGTACAATCTGGTTTAAGTTTCCCGTATTTATATTTCCATTCATTTATATCATTGCACAAATTTAATAAACCATTTGCGTCCATATGATCTATATAATATTTCACTTCATCTTTACTCATAATTAACCTCCAATTTTCCAATGAATCTATTATTTACTTAGAGTATGTATTCTATATTGTACAAATCAATCATCGTGTGTTTTTCAGTTACGCCTCTAAAGAAGTTAAAATCTGTAGAATCCATTAACGGTGCTGTCTTTGCGAACTGTTCTAAGTTTTCTTTGCTACATTCTTCTAGTCCATTATTCCCATAACGTTCTGCCTTCAATTCACACCATGTAATTTCAACATTTTTTGGAAATGAAATGTAACCTTTAAAAATTTTAGGAATAATAACTCTTTTTATCTCTGATGGTTCAACTCTTTTTGTAATATATTCTATATAGTCGTCTACATGCGTATCTGTTTTACCGATTTTGTTTTCCTGTGCTTTACATTGAACCTCCAGCAATGCTGCACCGTAATTAGGAAACGAGTTCTGTTTACCGATTGGGCTAAATAAATATACCACCGATGTATCATTTTCTGCTCGTTTTCCTTCGTCCCAATTATTATTATCACACTCATCCATGCTCAGAATTCCATTCTCCATTATGGATTTCAAATCACAAATATCTACGTTTTTGTATAATAGCATTATTATTTCTCCGTTTTAAATCCATTATTTTAATTAATAATATCTTTTAGCAAGTTCTTTATTATACTTCAACAATGCATCTCTTTCTATCTCATCAACCATATTATCTTCATATAGTCCATTAATATCAATGGTGTTCTGTGATTCTGCTCTATACCCAAGAACTATATATGCTCTTTTAACCTCATTTTTGTATATAATATTATTCATAACAACATTCTCCTTTTACATCAAACTATCGGCTAATGCACAAACATCTTTACATATTTTACCGTTGTTGTTTTCATATACTGGAACATCGTCTTCCCAAATTCTCAAGATATTTTTTCTCTTATCATATTTTCCAACTCTTGTTTTACCAATTTCTCGTCTTGGGTGCGATACTCCATCATCTAATATATTCTCTGTATCTTCAACTATATTTGTCATGTCTAATTTAACATAATTAAAATCAACATCTTTTCCATACTTTTCCTTATATGCCTTATTCGCTTTTTCTATAAGTTCATTTGCAAGTTCTATAGTAAATATATCTCTACCATCTTTTTTAATTTTGCATCCCAAATACTCTTCGACAAAGTTTTTGTCATTTAACTTTGAAAACTCCGCATGATAATAATCTAACTCTTTCCAATTTGATTTCATTCTTATCACTCCAATCTATTTATTCTCTAAAACAATATTGATACAAGGTATTCTATATGAGTAGTCTTTGTTTCCACCAAAATCGTGATCTGACATTCTAATAACAATTGTTTTATTCTTGTAATCACTTTCTTCATATTCAGAGTATGTTTCTGTAATATTGATCCCTCTAATTGTTTCTCCGATATTAAGAAATTTACCGATATTATCCTCTGTAACAGGAATATTAATATTCAAATACACAGACAAGCTACTTCTGGAAAACTCAACAGCGTAATCAACATCATCTGGAAAATTCTTAATAATGTTTGAATATCCTTCAGACAATTTTTCAATTTTATCCATTTTCCTTTTATATGACTTATATGTATCTTCCATATCTGTATCAATCACTTCACAAATAAAGCCATAATAATTTTGGTATGTATCATAGTCCATTGGATAATCTGAATTTACTTCATCTCTAATTTCTTCAAAATCGTAGTCATTTGTTTCGTCAAGAATCGTTTTTAAATTAGACTTAAAAACATTACTCCAATATTCTTTTGTTTCCATGTCTTTGTTTTTGCAAATCGCATTTTCAAAAAATTCTGCTGTCAGCTTATCTCTTTTCATTTCAATCACTCCATTGACATATTTAATATTTAATGCTATCATGTTCTTTGCGTTGGAAGATTATGTTTAGTAACTTTTCAAATTACGTGACTAATTAAACAGAGAAGGTGATCCCTTCTCTGTTTTTATTTTACACAATTCCTTCCCCATAAGTCATCTAATACTTTCTGATCGCTTGGTAGATTCGAGTAACTAATTCCAATAGTTTGTAACTTGTAGTATTCTTCTTTTGTAATGTCGATTCCATAATCGCCTTTAACAGTTTCTCTATAACCAAATTTGTCCTGGCATTCAGGTCTGAAGTACCATTTCTTATAAATCGGTTTATCTCCATGTTCCCATGCAAAAAGACAAGTAATTGTTCTACCAGTAGCAATTTCCGTTGTAACCGATCTTCCAAAATAAGGATTGTACTGCATATAAGCTAATTTGCCACGCTCAATTGCATCTTGCTTTTCACGTTCACTCATTTCAAATAACTGCTGTGTACCCCTTCCATAAGAAGTGTCATACACTTTACTGCTATTCACACCAACAGTTGAATATAACTTAACTCCGTTTCTATCAGTAGTTTCAACCCTCTTTACTCGCTCACTATTGATGTAATCATTGCACAATCTGTCCATGTAATGTATATTTCCATCTTTATCAACAGTGCGAGTAGTTTTCTTCATATCATAGTTATCTTTAGCTGCCTTTGCAGCACTTCCTGCATAAATTCCTAAGAATGCCAATAGTCCACCGAACATATTCGTCAACCTCTTTTCTCTTCTATATTATTTTCGCCATTTATCCATTTCATCTACCGACTTCTTGTTGAGATTATTATACATATCTTGTCTCTTACGAGATTCTTCCTTTTTGTTCGCTCTCCATGGAAGATATATACATAAGTATCCTGCAATTAAAAATCCGATTAACTGTGACATAATAATTACCTCCGTTTTTCCAACTGTTGAATATCATTACTATAATTTTATCACATGACTTTAAATTTTGCACTATATATCCAAGTATTAAAATGATCCATATTTAGTAACTTCAATACATCCTCAAAACCTTTAATGATATCCGTTGCAAACAAAAATCCTTTATTGTATCCTTCGTAATTATTATTAGGAATAATTATAAGATACTTTCCATTCTTATGTACTTCATGTCCTCTTTTAGACATTTCCTTTTTAAATTCTTTGTAATCAAACATAATTTTCACCATTCCTTTCCAAAAAAATAAGAGATTGAATATTCCAACCTCTTACATATTCTCCAAGTAAATTTCCGATTCATTGAATTATTTCCCTTTGTATTTTAATGGATATTTTGATAAATCCAAATATTCTGGGCAGTAAATACATGGTACATATTCTCTAAAATCATCATAATACCATGCTTTCCACAAAGTTGTACCTTTCTTTGCTAATTCCCTTGTTGCTTCCTGAAATGAATCTGCTAAATCCATATGATACACTTCCATATTTTCTCTTGTACGTTCCAAAATCTTTTTTGGTACTCGTTTTATAAAATCATTCTCATCAAATACTGTTTGGCTCATAATTATTTCCTCCATTTCTAAAACAAGAAATCATCCTTTCATTCGACTTAGATACTATTCCATATCCAAGTCAAACATTCTTCAAATGTACCCGTATATAAGTCTTTTGCTTCTTTTGTATCATCGCCACAATCATACACTTCATATCCGTTTAGTCCTTGTGTGATAAAATACTCATCATTAACAATCCAATTTTCCATTTCTAATACAATATTCATGTAGCCACCTTACTTTCCAATAAATATTTTTCTATTTATTTCACTCATCCAGAACACCTATCATAGATGGTATCTGACACACTTTTAGTTCGCCATCAAATAATTCTCTATGTTCTCTTGATTCAAAATATCTTTTTGCTTTATTATAAGCATCTTTTTTTGAATCTGCTTTTACTTCAATCATTCTATCGTGGAATATTGCTATATAATTTCCATCTTTAATTCTTACCATAATACATCTCTCCTTTATAACAAATCCTGAGCATTGTAAATTATCTTTCATTTGCTTTTATTATTTAAAGCATCTATAAGACCTTTCCCGTTCTCTATACTAGATAATTTTAATTCTACATCAGCTATCGTACTAGCAGAAACCATTTTAACAAACTCAAATGATACTTGCCCGTTATTATTCTCTGCTACTACTTCAAGTCCATGAATTAATGCTTCTAATCCAGCTTTCATACCACCTAAGAAAGCTAATTGAATATTATTATCAATTTTTTCCATGTCTACCTCCATTCTTCAAAAGAAACTCTTGTTTCAAGTCTACATTTCTTTTATATATCTTTCCAAAGTCGCTCTCGCAGCTTTAAAATACTGATCAATATTTCCATGAATACTATACCAATTCCCATATTCTCCACCGTTTGTCGCATATTCCATGATTAACTTTTCACCTATATAAGTATCAGGAATAGAAACAAAATCGTGAAGGCACACTTCCTTGAGATATGTATTTGCAACTTCATAATTTTCTTTTGTAGTTAAGTCAAGAATATATGATGTTTCCGTATCTAAGCCAATTTCATCACTTAAAGCATAAGTTGGAATAGGTTTACATATTAAATCAAATTTTTCTTTTAAATTCTCTTCTACTGTTTTCATATAATTAACCATCCTTTCTAATAGCCCATGACGGAAACTCTTTGTCTTTAAAAAACTCCCACTCTGCCAATCGCAAAGGAGTTATAACAACATTTCCATTTGCAGCCTGTTTCAATTCTTCAATATGTTTTAATGCTTTTTCTTTAGCTTCCTTTTCTTTATCTGTCATATAACATTCAGGCTTTGTTAAAAGATCTATGTGTTTATTATATGGTTCTGAATAATACAAGTAACCATCTTTTTCGATGCCTTTAAGCCACCCTTTCGCTTCTTCTTTTATTTTGTTCTCAATCGTTCCATAATACTCTTTATATGTCATCGCTTTTATCCCATTTCCATTTGAAATTGCTAATTCTTACTAAAATAATCTAAAGGAAGATCAATTTCCTTTTCATAAAACTCAAATTGGCTTCCATTTATTTTTCCAGTATTTGCAAGTTCCATGCTTTCCGTATCATCTAACCAATGACCTGCATACAATGAATAATAATTATCATCATTAGGTATAGTAAAACAAACATCTACTTGATCTTCCCAGTCAAGAGGAATCTCCTGAATTTCTGCATTTTGTGGAATATTTACTAAATCCATTAGTTTCCGTGCCAAATCCTTTTTATTAAGACTTCTACAATCTGTAGAAGCTGTAGTACATATTTCATGTACAATTTCCATAAAATTCACATTAATCATCCCGTCTTTTTTCATTTTCATCACTCCAATCTATTAACAAAATTCCATATTCCCATACCAAAACCAAAATATGTCATCATAACTTGCATAAATGTCATTACCTTCATTCTTGAAATACATTGTCCATCACTCCAATCTATGCTTCATAATCAAATTCGCTTAATCCACCACTTGCAAATACATATTCTGCTACATCTGGAACAAATATCATAAGATTATCAGGATATTTTCTTTCATCCTTAATTGCAAAATATCCTATTTCTTTTACATCATCATTTTCAAAGTAATAACCAAAAATCATTTCTATTAAATTTTTCATTGATGTTTCTGGCTCGTATTTCTGTTCTCTAATCCATGCAGCCATATAATCGTAATCGCACCATTTTTCTTTTGGATATATACTATAATCTTTTTCTTCCGTCCACTTTCCTGTCCATTGATCTACCATACTTATACCTCTTTGTAATCTTCCAATAGCTCATTTAAGTTACCTTTTCTCCACCGATGAAGTTTTCCATCGCCAGTATAATTTCTAACAACTCCAACTTTATGACCTGCAATTTTTTGATCGTGCTGTATATACTGACGAACAGAATTATGATGATGTCCATCATTATGCACTTCGATGTATTTTCGTTTATTTCTCTTGTTTTGATATGTTCTTATTTTCATTTTAATATCCCTCCAATCGACACCATCTGTTCTCATCAATCTGTTTCCATGCCGTAGGATTTAAACTGTATAGCTCCTTTTTGAATAACTCATCATATCTTTTATCCATCTGATCTTTAGTATCAAACAATTCCTCATGGTCTAAGTTTCCTTTGTCTAAACCAGACAGTTTATATATTCGCAACTTATACATATTAATCACTCCTTAACTATTTTTAAATTTCCATAACATTTTCCGCACATTGAGTAATTCCTATCGCACGACACACAAGAATCCCAATATCTATTATCTTTCTTGTATCCTTTTGGAAAAATAACTTCTCCTATTTCATTTAATTTTGGTATTTCTCTTTTACATTCATTCCCGTCATAATGACAAAAATAAGCTAATCTCATACTAATCACTCTCCTTCAAATTAGGACACAAACCAAGACCACCATCAATTTCAGGCAATCTTCTATATGCATCTCTATGAATGCAATCTTCCTTCATACATCTTTGGCAACAGCATTTCTTGTATTCCTCGTAACTCATTTTATAATTAGTCTCTTTGAATCTCTCTTCTGTCATCATAATTACTACACCTCCAATGCTTTCTGTACTTTCTCATTAAACTCACCATATAAAGATTTCCATTTCTCAATCATTTCTTTTGTAGGTTCACCAATAAGATTGTATCTTTCTTGCCTATATTCTTCGGGATCTTCACAACATTCTGTTACAAACACGGCAGTTCCAAAATTATCTGCATCACATCCAAAACCACCAGTTGCAAGTACAATTTGATATTTTGCGTCTTTAAATTCTGGTTTGAAAAAATCTGGTTTAATTACTACTAACTTGCCTTTAATATTGTCACTTAATGGTTTACATTCGCTTCTATCAATTATTGTTTTCATTATCGTTTACCTCCTTCACCCAATCTGGTTCATATCCTCTTGATTCCCACATCATCACATCAACCTTATATCCTTCGCTTTCTGGGAATTTTTCTTTTAGCAATTTATAAATCACTTTTGCTTCCCACGGATACGTAAGATGTCCTTGCTCTGTTGCAAATAGATATTTACCATCTTTTGATACAGTAATTCTTGTATAATCAACCATTTTTTCCTCGCTTTCTATCCTGAAACAGTTCTTTCCTTTGGTTTTATTTCCATGCTTTATTTCTTAAATCGTTGTAATTAATTCTCTGTTTTACTACCAATTCACAATCATCATATATCCCACGTAACTCAGCAAATAAATCAGCATACTCATTTTCATTTGCTTTACGAGTAGTCAAATAAAATTCATAACTTGCTTCACCATGTTGACCAATATGCATATATGACATAATATTCCCGTAATTTACTCTCGCTTCTGGGAAGAATGCAATCACATCATTATATTTATCTTTTCGGAAAATTACTTTTACTTTATCCATATCAAGCCACCTCTTTTATTTCCTTTACTGTTTCTTTCCAACAACTACCTATCAATCCATAAACTTCATCAATGTCATATCCATGCATTTTACATCCCTCGACACAAAAGATTGCGTATTTAATAGGTAGTTTCACATCTTTATCCAACTCTATTTCTAATACAGAACCACCGCCAGACCAAGGATCATATAATCCGCACATAGTTTCCTTTCCAAGAACCATGTAAGATTTTGAATTTTCATTCTTTTGTGGATCATATTTTCCCTTTTCGTCATACTCTTTGTTCTGTAGTTCGATTAAGTCAAATAAATCAAATAACGGCATTTTTACAAGAAACGTTACGGTTGCCATATGTGATGGAAGATTTTCAAATTCCTGTATGCAGCTTTCAATAAATTTGTCTTTATTCTTATCTCTATCTACATAATATCCGTCATCCCTATGTACTTGTTTACAAGCTTTTCTTAATGCAGTTGCTTTACCTTGTGTTTTTGCTAACCACAGCATAGATGACTCTTTATCAATACTTCCATCTCCTGAATTTCCATACCAATTAAGAACATTATCGCAAACGCAATCGTAATTCCAATTACCACAATCCACCATGATATTTACTTTGACTTCATTATTAAAATCCTCTGCGTTGTAATAAAAATATGTATTTTCTTTTACGTATTCCCATATTTCATCAAAATTATCTGTAAAATACTCTTCCTCTTCATCTGTCAGTTCTTTACGAATATCCTTTTCAAGCTCATCTTCTCCGTACTCTATCGCATAATCCATAGCCCAATCAGCTAATTCATCATTAAATGCCTCCCTTGGATTATCATGCTCAAATATCTCTTTTAAAAAACTATCAGAAAGTTCTCTTTCTCTGTAGTCAGTATAAATTTCAATGCCACCATCTTCATTTACACCCCACATTTTCTTTAATATTTCATCTATTCTGGTTTTTAATATTTCCATTGTCATATCAATCAACCTCGCTTTCTATGCTATCTGCCTTGCTATATCTTCAATGTTTCCATTCATTACAATCACAGCATCTTTGTTATCAGGATGTTCATTCATAAAATCTCTCATTCCTTCAAACTGCTCATTGTCTGCATTTTCAATCATCTGCCTTACATCTTTATTATGCAGCTTAATCAGATAAACATTTTCATAATACTGTTTGAATAACAGATTTTTCTTTTCACAATACTGCTTGATCAAATCAATCTGTCTCTGTTCCTCTTCTCTGATTGCTTTAGCCCTTGCTTTCTCATTGACTTCTGCCTGTTCTTTTCGCTTACGATTTCCAATCAGATGATTAAATAATGAGTTTGTTTCACATAGATCCTTAATAACTGCATTGTCAATGTCATATGCACCAGGATTATCTTTATCAATCCACCATAAAAAATTATCAATCGTTCTGTTGAAATTCTCTTCAAAGATACATCTGTTACCAAGATTTCTGTTGTAAATTTCCTCTCCGTTTCGCTCAATCCGTAATGATGTATATACATTTTCATCTGGTTTATTGTTATAGATAGTCCATTCATATCTATCCTGTCTGCCATATACGGTTAATCCGTATGCACTATATAACTGTTTCTCTTTATTGTTTAAATATAAAAGTCCCATTTCGCTTACCTCCTACAATAATTCGTTTACATGTTTCTTTAACCATGCATATGCCTTTACCATTGAATCAAATCAAATGGTTCAATATCTAGCCAAAGCAAAACACCATCTCCAACAATTGCTATTGTCTTTAAACAATACTCTTCTTTATTAATTTCCCATTTTCCATCATGTCGCTTTTCTACAACATATTTACCTATTCGTGGGGTAATTTCTCCAAAATAATTCCGTGTAATCATCTTTACATTCTCCTTTCTCTAAATTTTTCAATTCATCATTAGAATATTTCGCCCATTTTCCTGTATAAACATCATTCATTCTTTCTTCAAAGGTTCTCTCTTTCATTCCATACATTTCTGTTGCAACTTTATACATGTCATAAACAAGATCCTTTTCTGTATCAATAATCATAAAATCTTTAGGATTTTTCAAATTATCCAACACATACTGCATAAAATCTCTGAATGTAATTAGTCTGTTTGTTGTACACCATACAAGAATTTTGTTTTTGTCTTTGGTGTCTCTTGTTACAAATTGCATCAACTGCATTTCACATTCTCCTTCCTAATAAATAAGACAGACACATTTGTTTGCGTCTGCCTTATTATTCTCTGTATTACTGTTCGTTATCTTCCTTTGGTGCAATAAGCTTTGTAATCTTCTCTCTGAAAAATTCACAATATCCGTTAATACTTCCGTCATTGTAAACCCAGAACCAATCTTCATCATAATTCCAGAAAATCATTACTTCATGACCTGCTGTAACACCGTCAAATACATATTTATCTCTCGTTCCATCTTTTGATTTAAAACAATCATTTACCGTATCATCACTTGCTCCATTTTTCTTTAAAACAAGGTATAAATATCTTCTAAGGTTCTCCAAGTCTTTTTCTGTTTGAATATCGAAGATTTCCACTTTTTCATCACAGCTACAATCGTCATTTATGTCGCAATATGATAAATAGTTTTTGTTACCCATTCTCTTTAACTCTTTGCTGATTGCAAACAGTGCTGATTCCTCATACTTTTTGCACTCCTCTTCGCTGCCAAATACAGTTCCATCATCTGAAACGTATTCTATTCTTACAAGTTTCTCGATTGTTTCTGTTTTTCTTACTTCGTTTATCTTCATAGTTTTAGTCTCCTTTTTCCTATACTATATATTGTGGTTGCTCGTTTTATGCACCACTATAACTTGTAATTATTTTACCAAGAAATTACAATTTCTTTGACTATATATATTCAACAATATCCGTGTTCGTATTTCTAATTTTACCTTCTGATATATAATCAGATTTCTCTCTGCCACTCTTACAGTTTCTGTAATAATTCAGCAACATTACAAGATCGCCATCAGGAATATTGTAACTATATTCAATACCTCCATTACTGTCACAATGAATAACTTCTATACCTTGTGATTTATTCTCTAATACAATCTTACATCCATTGTTTACTTCAATTTCTCTCATACTAGACCTCCTTATACCCATGCTGGCTTTACTTTAGTTTCTGGCAAACTTTCCAGCCACTTAATTATATCCTGAGGTACTTCTTCCATCTTCCAAGCAGTTCCGTATTTATAGCCGCACACTGGACATTCTCTACCAATAAAACCGAGTTTGTGATCTTTATATAAAATCCAACCTCTTGTCTTATATTCTGTATTTGAATGTCCTAAACAATCTTTCTCTTTTAATTCGTATGCTTCTCCATAAGTGACTTCTTCACCATCATAAACATCAATAGAATATTCCATATTTGCATATGTTGTTTCCTCTTTAGTTGGATAAAATGGTTCTCCATTTTTCAAACATTCCAATGCTCTTTTCTTTGCGGTATCTTTTTTCTGACAAGCTTCTTTTGTTAAAGTCCATTTCTCAATTTTAACTTTATCCTGAGTGTGTTCTGTCCATCCAAGTTCTCTCATGTGTTCACAATAAGGACGCATATCATTCAAATGCCATCTATCCCAAATATCACATAATTTGTTAAGCATTTCCGTTGTCCACTCATCTGTTGGTGAACCATTTCTAATTTCATCTACACACTGACCAGCAGAGCCAAGGCAATCTCCATTTGATAATGGCGCAACTACACCACACATACTTAATTTTGAATCTTTATATTCAATTTTTACAAATGCATTTCTATCTACTTCGTTTCCTGTTCTTGTGTAAACTTTACATTTACATGGGTTAATGATTTTATACATAATTACGCCTCCTTAATTCCTTTCAACATACTGTCGATACACAACATTAAATTTTCTTCCATATTTTCTTTAACCATTTCCAGATGTTCGTTTACCTGTTTTCTGATTTCTTTTTCTGTTACATTGTGACCGTAATTTGCAATCACTTCATCCATAATTTGCCTATATGTAAAACCTAAAAGTAAGTCCTCATTTTCATGTATTGGCAAATTGTAAGTAAACTCTTTCCCATTCCGTGAATCCGTTTCAGGATCATATAGCCATCTGCTCATATTCGTTTCCTCCTTGTAATAAAATAGGCAGCTAGGTATTTATTCTCCTAACTGCCTTTGCGGTTACTATAAATTTATCGCATTTCCGTTCTCATCATATTCAATCGGTGCAATGTGAACTGCATACCCAATTTCTTTTTCTTTATCATAAATTTCCATTGTACCACCTGCACAAAATTCAAATGAGAACCGCTTGTCATCCGATTCAAGTAATTTAATTAAATGATCCATGAGTTCATTTAAGTTCCGTGCATCCTCTTTTGACTTTTCAATAGTTGTCATTTCGCTTCACTCCTTTTCATAAATTTCTAACTTATGTAACAAATCAAACATTGCTACATATCTACCCTGATTCCGTTCTTTGAGTTTATCATTGTCGTTCTGCATTGCATCATCATAATCCTTATTTACTTTTCTAAATTCCTCTGCAATAATTTCAAGAATTTCATCCTTTGTCTTGCTACATGTATATTTTGCCATTTCTCTTCACTCCTTCCTAAGAAATCTTAGATTCATCAGAACTCGATAGTCTCATCTTCTGAAATATAATCACACATATAACCTTCAGATTCTAAATGTTCACACGCTACATCAACAATGCTATCAGTATCATATTCTCCATCATTTTCCTTCTTGTATTTTTCAATAGCATCTTTCGTTCTCTGAATAATTCCATTCGTTAATTCCTGTTTGCCTTCAACCTGAATCATTGTTTCTACGTTTGTTCCACATCCATCAATATCAATGTCAATAAATTTAATAATCTGTTTCATGGTTTTTCCTCCAATCTTCTAAAGAAATGCGAATTTAGTGCCAACTTTCATAATCACAGAGTAAATCTCGTTTGCTGTGTTAACTATTCTTCTCCATACATGCAAATTTCGCACATGTACTGACACTTACCACAATGAGTAGCATACCACTTTTTCCACTCTTCCTGAGACATTTCGTGTGTTACATTTGCCTTTGTCCAATTATCCTGATATGAGAATCCACATGTTTTTGACATATCTTGTTTTGTTTCTGACATAATATTGTTTCCTCCTTTCCATATGAAACACGCATTTACTGTCCTTCAACTTTTACATTTTCAATGTGATGAATTTCTGGATAACTATCCATATCAATTGCATAGTCAATATGATGTTCCCACTTTTTAATTTCTTTTACATCTGCATTATCGTTTAAAACAACGGTCATTGTTACTTTCACTTTTTTCATGCTATCACCCTTTACCTTTCATTATGAAATATCTGTTTACTCTGCTATTACATTCATCGAGATAATAAAATCCACATCTTCCTACTCATTATCTTTTAGGAACAATTAAATTTCCTGTCAATGTAACTTCGATTCCATTTTCACACTTTCTAAGACTTCCCTTTTCAACCTCAAAATCATTATATTTAAGAGAAATACTATCTCTCCCATTGTATTCCGCAACAATTTTTCCATCCAACCATACATAGACATTTTCATTTTCGCTTATATATGATAATAAATCATCTAATCGCATAAATTATACCCTTCGCTTTCTTCTGCCTTTTTCAAACTCTCTTCATCTACAATACAGTAACAACCAATAGCATCTCCAACTCTGTCATTATCAACTCCAAGAGATGTAACAATTTCATTAAATGTGCCTTCTGTATAATCTTCTCTGTAGATTTCGAGATACTTCTGACCTTTGGTTACATAATTCTCTTCCGTTTTGCCTCTAAAACAATCCAATGCATTCTGTAAGCAATCTGCTTTTCGCTTTGTATCATTCCAATATTCAAAATATGTTCCGTGTGACCACTGCTGATCTTCAGGCTGCGTTGGATCGTAGCCACTTACAACCGCATACTGTGTATCACTTTCGCTTTGCAGTAAAGCATAATTGTCTTTCCGTAATAACTCTGTCCATTTCATGTTCTTACACCTCCTATTCAATCACTTCTACTTCTTCGCTTGATCCAATAAGCATTAAATCTTTCATTGGACAATTTTTGTTTAAACAATCTGCCTCAAATATGAATCCATCATTTGATGTACAGATCCATTCTTCTTTCATATGCTTAAATTTTGTTCCCACTTTAATATTTCTTGTCTGCATAATTTATACCTCCTGCAACTTATTCTCTTTTATAAGTCTTTCACGAACCATTCTGTTTAAGTCCTTATTCACGGTGATAATTTTATGAGAAGTTCGATTCATGTAAATAAAATGACTTCCCTTGCACCGTGCAAATCTATATCCATTTCTATACAAAATGGGTTCAAATTCTCTCAACTGTTTTGTCTTTCTATATGTCATAATTCATCTATCCTTTCCTTATTATAATGTGTTTGCCCGTATAGTCTGATAGCGCATCTTAGTTTCGCTTTTACCGATGTTTCATTTTCATCACCTCAATTTCTAATATGTTGTTCTCTGTTTTATGCCGTCTTTGTCCTTTTAATTGGAACGACTCTAGTTCCAGAAACTTCCCTTGATTGTTCAAGTCCAAGATTTTTAACAACCATATCTTCTGTGTAAAGAGATACAGCAGTTTTCATATCAAGCATTGGATATTTTACAGTTGCCTTTGCCTTTAATCCAACAGGTGTAATATGTCTAAGTTCTTCAATTAAAAATTCTTTTGTTGCTTCACGGTCATTCGCATAGAGTTTATAAATATCTCTTAATGATCGCATAATATATGTAGAATATCCGTTTGGTTTCCGATCAAATCCAGCTCCTGCACAAATATCAAATACATATTCAGCAGCTTTTCCGTTATCTAACTTGCATAACCGCAATGTCTCTGTATACGAACCAAGAACAGAAGCTTCTCTGTTTCCCTTATTTGCAACATATTCAAAGCCATATTTCTTTCTCATATTCTCCAATGTTTCTGTTGATGGATCATGTAAAACCATCATTGCTCCATGTTTCTGAATAGGTGTTAAATCCTTTACATCTCTATTCTGGAATGCGTACATTTCTGCTTCAAACTCAAGGCGTTCTTCTGGGTTGGTTGGTGCATTTAAGATCATCTGTACTTTCAAATCTTTGTATTTCTTTTTGTTTACAATCTGACTTGCAATCCAACGACCATAACCATCTACAATGTATACTTTGCCTTCTTCCCAATGCGGAACGCCCATAAGTGGCATAAGTTTCCGTTCGTCCCAATTCCGTACAAGATACTGAAGATCTCTTTCCGTTCTTTCGTCTGTCTGATACCGTGAATCAACTTCCATTAACTCAACGGGAATTTTAATAATCGCAATCTCTTCATTAATGTCCGTATACATCTTTGTAAGACCTTCTAATTTGTCAACACTTCCTTTTGATTTCTTTCCTGTTACAACTTCAAACATTTTGCACATAATATTTCACCATTTACCTTTCTTAAAATAATTTTTTGCATTAAAATAGCGACCACATTATTTTGCAGTCGCTTTAATTTCATTTGCCTTTACCATTGCATTGTTCATGTCAACGCAGATCCCATGACAAGTTCTACGTTCTCCGCATCTTTTACACAATGCATTGAATAATTCGCCTTTTATTTCTCTTTCCATTTAGACCTCTTCTCTCTCTAAAAGTGTTTCGTAATATTCGCTTTCGCTTTCAAAAAGCTGGTATTTTCCATTGATCCAACCCATATAACCATCCGGTACTTCATATCCTTTCATCTAATGATCACCTCCTGACTAAGTAATGGAATCAACCCAATTCCAATTAAAAACAATGTAACTGTAAATTCCCTTGTAAGAAAAAGGGAAATTATAGCAACTCCAATTGCAATAACTCCGATTGTTCTCTGTTTCCGTAACGCTTTACGCATTCCTCTTCGCCTCTCTTTCTGTTCTCCTTGCTAAATTATTTTCGCTATCTGGGCAGATTCCCATAGCTAATAATGCGTCTTTCGCTGTGCATCCTGTAATGATTGCATAAAATAATGCGTCCCATGATGCCTGATTATCCCGTAATGTTCTTGCCATGATTTTCACTCTCCATTCTATAATAATCCACATGCAGCCAATAATTTCTTTGCAAATGGATGCTTATTTGCTTCGAGTTTGCGTTTTAAGTCTCTGTTGTAACGCTCCTCAAAGTAATCACGCTCTGACTGTGCAATTTCTGCTTCTGGACGATTATCAATAACATCATAACCATCCTTAATGATAATTATCATTTGGTTTTCATCCTCCTTCTGTACTAAAAAAGCGATGCTAACGTCTGTGCTAACATCGCTCTACTCATGTTATAAGTTTTAATTCCGTGTGGTTTCCGTGTTTCTGTTCGGACTGAATAGATCCGTGATGGTTTGCTTGCCTTTGCTACTTCATAATTACAATAGGTTGCATGAATTTGTTTTGCTTTCTCTGACATTGTTTTTACTTCCTTTCTTATTATTTACCACTCTGCACCGCTGTATCTGACCTGTAAAATAATATCATCAGTTACCTTTTCTGTTCCGTTACTATCTATGAGCATAGATACTACGTCTCCATTTTCATAGTCTTCACAGCCACGAAATTTCCATTTGTTTCCGCTATAATCCTGTACAGTGACAACGTTTTTCTTTTTGTTTACCTTTGTTACTTTCGCTGTCAAAGGATATGTTTTGCTTTCATCTAAATCTTTAAGATGCGGAAGTTTCTCACAGATTTTTGAATATGAATATCCATCTGCCTTATTGAACTGCTTTGTTGTATCGCCAAGCTCAAAGCAGAGATATCCATATTTGTCATAGAAATAACCAGCAATGTCACAGATTGGAATTGCATTTGTGACACTGATCTGCTTTGGAGTTGAGGCATTGACTGTTTGCATTGGTTGCATTGTGCCTACTGTGTAGGATGTAAGGATTGTTGCTGTTGTAAGAATGAGTGATAATAATTTCTTTTTCATATTTATTCTCCTTTTCTGATTGTTTTTGGGTATAAAAATAGCACCCGGAAATTGGGTGCTTGATTGGTGCTGTGTTTTGCAAATTATTCTTCATCAAAATTATAATTTGCGTCTATATCTGCAAACTGCTCGTCATAATACTTACGAGCTTCTGAACAACGGAGTTCATAATTACTTCCGTTTGCTGGATAACCTTCAGCTTCACACTGATCGGCTATCTCTTTGCATTCCTCTCTGTACTGCTTTTCGAGTTCGCAGATTTTATCTATATCTGCTTTTGAATACACTCCTGCTTGTGCCATTGATTGACGCATTTCTTCTATTGTTGGCATAGTGGTTCCTCCCTTTTTACATGGTTTTTAGCTTTTCTTGGAGTTCAGCTATTTGAGCTTCTATGGCTTGTTTTTCTTCGTTTGCCTTGTTATATTCTGCATCTGGTATCCATTCCATGATTTCGCTTGGTTGGACATGGAGATATTCGCAGACTTTATTTAGAGTATCAGTATTCATTGTTTTATTTTGTGAAAATCTTTGAGGCATATTAACAGATATACCCGCTTCGCATAAATCTTTCCATTGCATTTTTTTATCTTGCAATAATTTATCTAATTTCTTATATACAATCATTTGTTATTCTCCTTTCCGTTGTTACACCTCCATTCTACCACAAAGAATTGTGATTAGCAATAAACTCTTCTAAAATCATGCATAGGATTTTTTGTACACTCATAGTCTGTGATTTGACCACAGAATTTACCTAAACGTACTCCACCAGATCCGCATTTCCGTTTACGATCATGTGACATCATTTGTTTATAATTCAAGCGTTTTGAATCGTCTTTGAATTGCTGCGTATAGTCATACATTGCCTTTGTATATTCATTACGCATTTCAGTTTTGAGAAATTTCTTTCTACCTGGAATATGAATAAGTACAGTAATTTTGCCTTTTCTCATTCTAAAATCAGCGCAGAAAATCTCTACTCCGTTTTCACTACGCAAAACAATTGTATTGATCGGAAATTGTTTTCCGTGGTAAAGTTCATTTCCAAGTGTTCGTCTAATTTTCATTTTCATTTGCGTTCACTCTCCTTTTATTAAAATGCACACTATTAAAAGGCAGAACCAAAATTCTGCCTTTCGTACTATACATTTTTGTTTTGTATTATGCGAAATAATGCTTAATTACAATGTTGCTGATAGTGCTTGCAAGTCCGCTATAATCATAGGTGATTTCACCTGTCTTACGGTTCTTTTTTGCCTTTACAAGCGTGTTAATCTGACGCTTTTTAAATGATACAGTTCCCTTTTCATCGTCTACATCAAATTTGTTAGAAAATCCCTTGATGTAGCAATCATTTAAAAGTTTCTTATCTTCTGCTGTCAGCTTCACTCTTGTCTTGTCCGTGTACAGAGTTTCAAAAGGCAGAGAGAAAGTTTTCTTGATGATTGTTTCTAACTCCTGTGAAGCCTTCTTATAAGCTTCTTTTATCTCTTTGCTCATTACAAGATTACCGTCATCCCCTGCTTTGGAGTTAATATGAATTGTCTGTAAAGCTTCATAAAGTTCAGGTGATTCAAAAGCAGGAATAATCGCATACTTTACAAGCTTAGAGTTATCCCATGAACCAAGTACACGAAGTACAGTTCTTACAACATCAGTAGAGTTGCCAAAGTGGTCAGCATTTTTCTGTGACATAACAGAAATAACTTTATTATATGTATCTAATGTGTCAATCTGTGTCTCCACAAACTTAGTCCGTGATTCATTTGCAGAGTCTAACTGTACCTGGAAAGCTTGTACTTCTTCATCGGAATAGTTGCTATTCTCATTAGCAACCTTCTTCTCAAGTTTAGCGATTGTATCATCGAGTAACTGAATATTCATGTTGCAAGACTCGTGCTGTACTGCTGTCATAAGTTCAGACTTAGACTCTTCTGTGATGTTCTTTGCATAGAAATTGATTGATAATGTTTTCATAAAGTACCTCTTTCTCCTATTTAACGCATAGGTGCTATAATATGATTTATTGTATTTGTTGTAATAGTGTTATGCACACTATAAAAGAGCAGACTGGTAGTGCTGATCTGCTCCTCTAACTATGTATAACTTGAATTATACAGAACACAGAGATACAACGGTCATGTGAGTTGGAGTTACCCAACACCAAGAATAGCAGGTGTTACCCTGCTACCTGCCACTTTGTACTTGTGTCTGTCTCTTATGTATTTATTGACTTAGTAAGTATGATTATGAACCTAAGTCAATCACGCTTTTTGTTGTAGCGCGGTTTTTTAAGTTCGTGCCGTTTCTAATCAGCTTTAACGTCACTCCTAGAAAATAACTAGGCTTTTTGACCGTATACACTTGTGAGTGTTCTCTCACGTATTTATAGCTAAAAATAAATGCTATAATTTGTTGTCCAAGGTAATAAACCGGGACAGCTACACTATTTTTTCGGGACTTTGTGTCTATTGTCCACAATATATTCCCACTTTTGGTGGTGCTTTGTATAAGGGAAACGTTTTGATTAAAACCCTTAGCAACCCTATACGCTTTTAGTCTTTTGCTTGTCACTCTAGGAATGACAAACAGTCAAATCTTATGAACCTATACACGCATAAGACTGTTTTGTTCTTGTGGAATTAAAGCAGATGTGCTAGAATTGTTTTGGGAACTTTCCTAGCTTGCAACCTGCTAGTTAGAATTGCCCTTCTGCTAGTGGGTGCTTGCTTTAATTCATGTTAAATTGTTAAATTATCAGTGAATCAACCTTCTTTCTTGTTGGTGCTTGTTATTTGTTGTAATTACTATATCACATATTATTGTGATTGTCAATAACTTGTTTTTAAGGATTGCTAACAAAGTAGTTTAAAGTGTGGCTGCTTCCTTATTAACTTGGTTATATGTTATCACAATATATTGTGATTGTCAACAAAAACTTTTGTAATGTTTGTTCGTGTTGTCGTTGTTTTGTTGTGACTATAATATATCATGTTGTTTGTGTTTTGTCAACACTTTTTTGTTATCAAGTTATAAATTATTTTGTATAGATAAAAGCTATATTAAACGATATGTCATAGTTTTAAACTATACAAAATAATAATATCAATACTATATCATATAGTTTTGAAAACTACGTTAAGTCCGTTCAAAGGATCAGAAAAACAATGTATAATATATATCTATTATACACTGTTTTTGCCTAACCGGGGGTAGTTAAAACTAATTAGATGGACTGGAAATGCAGTAAACCCTATAGCTGATTCATCTACACACCAACTCAAAAATCTAACCCTCTTCCAATCCTCAAAATCCCCAACAAAATCAAGCAAAATCCCAATTTTACCATCTCAAACCACTTATCGTACCCCATATCGTTAAAACCCACTAAAATCAAGCATTTCAGCCACTTCCAAACCAAAAATCAAACTTCTATCTTACCAAAAATCACACCCACAATCCTATTTTCTTCCTTATATATAAGCGTTTTCACCGATAACGATTTTTCCATCAAAAGCCACACTCAAGAATCTCAACCTATAGGGAGGTATATTAAAACCATATTACAAATCACCTTTTAAATAGAGATATCTATATATAAAACAGCAATAAAAAAGGACTACAGCCAAAGCCATAGTCCAATAGACAAATATTCAACAATATACAACTAATATAAATAAATCTCAATTCTCTGGATATCATATTTTTCTTTCATATCCAATAAATAACGATCAGATATTTTTATTTTTTCACCTACAGGTATTTTATTTGTTTTTATACTATAAGAAGTGTTTATGCAAATTGGTTTATTATCACTATTGTAATACAATATAGAGCATGATGCTAATTGATTACGATTTGAATTATTATTAAATATAATATCTCTATATTCAAAGTTTTCATTAGTATATGGATTAGATATGCTATATTCTATATCTATAGGATCGGCTCTATAAACATTGCTTAAGTTTATTTTTGTATATTCATCATATGATATTGGAATAATAATATACCTGTTAGAATTTACAACACCTCTAATTTCACCATTTCCAATATAAAATCCGTCTTTATCGTAACGTTTACATTTAATTCCAGCTTCAACAGCAATATCATTGTTGTTTATTATCTTAATAGCATTGGTATTATTTCTATTAAAATCTTTGTTTTCAGGAATATCAATCAACTCATAACTTACGTGATCTTTTAAAGCATCCTTGACAGTAACCTTACAAACATAATTTTTATTATTATATTTGGCGATTATTTTAACAGAACCATGTTTTAATGCTTCTATATGTCCATAATTAATAACTTTCACAACATTTTTATTAGAAGAAGACCATCTAGCAGAATATATTTCCGTTTTCCCTTCATGTATTTTCAAATTCTTTACTTCGCCAACATACAAAGTAAGCTTTGTATAGTTCAATTTAACTTTATTGGCAGCATAAGTATTTTGTGGTACTAATTGAATAACGGTAATAACCATTATAATGCATAACACAAAACTAAATATCCTCTTTAATCTCTTCAATTTCTTCATATACAATTCCTCCTTTAAAATTAGATATATTTATTTTACTACCAAAAGAACAATAGTGCAATAATCACATTTTTATAAAGAGAGAATAATACATCAAAGGAGGAATCAAATATGATACAAGAAAACGAAATACCAAAATATTTCAAATCATCAGAAAGCAATATCTCAAAGAGTAACCGCAAATCAAAGCACAAACATCATTATAAAGAATGTTTAATCCAATATAAATGGAATTTTAAAAGTAACGTATTTACTCAAGAAGAAAAAGAACGTATTCATACATCATTATGCAGTTACTGTACTATCTGTGGAAAAATTGGAGGAATAATTAAAAATAGTAAATATCAGGAAGAGATTGAAACATTGCAGAAACAAAGACAAACGGGAAATAATTTTTGGATAAGTATATCAGGTGAAGAACTTTATGAAATGTATCATGATAAGCTGCCAGTATTCTTTGTAGATGATATTTACAAAGAGAAGTATGTTGATTTAGAACGAAATTGTAATTCAGATTGTAATTCAGAAGGAGAATAATTAAATGAAAGAGTAAAACAAAAAATAAGAGTTTAATTAAAATCATTGTAATTGAATATCATAGTAAATGAACTATCTGCAAATTTGTACATTTTTGAGCACATTTTTTCTCTACACTTGGGGAGTGTACGTGCATAAATTTGTACATTTTTGCACCATGGTTATTCATAGTCATTGATTTTTAAGTGTTTTACTCTTCTGCACTCCTGTTGGAGAATATATAAGCGAAAGGAAGTGAACAGATGCAATTATGGCTAAGTGAAAAAATATATAAATCAGACAAGCTTTCTATATATGGCTTAGCAGCCTATTGTGCCATAAAAACCCTTTTGCCTAATGAAGATGTAAAAGAAATATGTACATCTTGTGAAATACTAGCATATCAGCTTACAAAATCATTAGACTATCCACGTAGATTTTATACTGGTTTGAAAACTGGCTACGATGAGTTAATTGATCAAGGTATTATAAAGCGAGTTAAATCAAAAGGTAAATTTGACATAATAGATTGTTCTGATCTTTTTATCACAGAAGAAGGTGAATATTTTACAATTATTACCTACGAAGAGATTTTAACGATATGTCGGCTAAAGGATGTTAATACTCTTCTATTGTTGAAATACTTTATCTTCCTTATTGGAACTATCAGTTCAACGATTGATGTATATATAGACGCATATCAGCACAAATGTCGAGTTGTTGGTAATCTTACTATAGAATACATATCTCAACTTTCAGGTATTTCAGAAAGATCCATTATTGATTACAACAAAATATTAGAAAGCATTGGTCTTATTTATATTTATAGGCAGAATGATTTTATGATCAATAAAGATTCAGGTGAAATAACACGTTTACCAAATGTATACGGCAGACCTGAAGATCAGTTGTATATTGACGCTTTTGCTGTTAGCCAACGAAAATATAAAGATTCATATAAATATGTGGAGAATAATATAAGGAAGGCTAATGCCAAAAGACGACTTGCTCAAATGTATAATCAAATCTGTAAAAATAAAGATTATAAATATTCTGAAGAAGATATCCAACAAGTCTATGCATATGTCTTGCAAGAAAATCACAAATATGAAGCAACTTACAAAAAGAATAATGATGAGTCATGTTTGGAAAAGATTCGTGATATACGAGTATTTGATAAATATGACTTCATAACAAAGGAGGAAAATTAAATATGGGAAGAATGGTAAAAATCGCAGGAACAAATGAGATAGGTGACTCAAATCAATTATATAAAATTGGTACAAAATGGTTTAAGAACAAAGAACATTATATCATTACACTAAAATCGTCCGATCTATCATATCAGACCGTATTAGACTTATTGGAGTCAGATAAAAATTGTTTATTTTCTGATAATGTTAAAACAAAGATAATTAAATTATTAGAAAATGAATTATAAAACAGCGAATAATAATATGTAACCATTAACGCAGCACTCAAAGGAGTTGATTGCAATGAACAAATTATTTTTAAACAGTAAAGGAGAACTATTAAATGAACAAAACCGTAACAATTACACCAAAGAACCATAAATACCAGAATACATACGGGGGAAATATTTGTGCTTCAGATTTTTGCACCGATTATGAAGGAAGTCGAAAAATAGCAGAACGTATTGAATCTGACTGGCGATTTGATAAGTCATGTGCAAGAAACAGAGTTATATTAGATGATTACAAGAAGGGACAAGAATAATGGCAGATAAAAATATGACGGTATCAATTGAAGAACAGGAAGTTTGTATCAATATGATGCGTGACGAGAAATTCGCAACAATTTATGCTTCAGATTCTACATATATTACTAAATTGGATAGATTGTGCAAGGAAAGCCCTGATATGTACTCTCTCATTCAAGATACTGGTAGAGGTAAGAAGTATTTATTAAAGGATAAAACATTAATCAGCTTTAGAGCAAAGAAACGTGAACTTACAGATGAACAGAAGAAACAAGCGGCTGAACGTATGAGAAAATATCAAGCTAGTAAATCTAACTGAGATACCCTTTCTAGCCAGAATTTCTAATGTACACCATTGTACAGAAAATTCTACGCCATTCGGTGAACAAATACCCATCTAAAAGTTGTAACTTGAAAATTTAAACAACTGTATTAAAGGAGAATTAAATAACTATATGTGTAGTATATGTGGAAGAAATGACGGTCTACATGATTATCGGTGTCCTTATTACTCTCCACCTCATCCAAAGTATCTATGCTGTTATTGTGGCGAAGGTATTTATCAAGGTGAACGCTATCTTGATAATGAAAACGGAGAATATATGCATGAGGACTGTATTGGATGTTTGGGGACAGACAGAGTAATTAATTGGCTTGGATTTAAATACAAAGAAATGGAGGACTACGATGAATAAAATTGTAAATAAACTAAAAGATAAATTACCTCAATTTTGCAACACACAAGATTTCTGGTATGTGAAATTTAAGGATAAACAGTATTATATTGATAAAAAGAGATTTCGTAAAAAGTTAATATATAAATTTCTAACATTTATATCAATTACTTTCATTTTTGTTTTCGCAATCATGGTTGACAATTTATGTATTAGAACAATAGGATTGGTAATTTCTGTTGATACATTTGGAATTGTAGCTTTCAACGAAGGAAAATCTGAAAGTGAGTAAATAGAAATTTCATTTGGAGAATATATAAGTGAAACATAATAAATAAAAGATAAAAGGAGGATTTATGGCTGGTATTAGCGTACCTCAATATGAGATTTTTAAAATTGGAACAAATAAACTAAAGTATTCTAATTGGGATTTACAGATTACCAAAGAAGAGGCTTTTAAATATCAGGAACTCATATCACTGTTTGAAGCCCAAGAATTCCGCATAATGGCAAATAAGATTTTAGAAAAACCTATTTGGAGTATTGATTTTTCAAAGATATTTATGCAGGTAGTTGTTGATAAAAAATCTGATTTTGCAAGAGCGACTGGTAAAAAAGGTGTTATCATAAATGGTGTTAATTATAAACACTTTGTCGGAACTACTGGTGGATTAAAAAATAATACTCTTCTCTTCTGCAATTCACAGTACATTGACAAATTAAATGAATTATGTGAATGCAAGAGAAATCCAGATACTAAATTAGTTCCTGCAAAATACGAAGCTTACAAAGCATTAACATGTTCTGCATCACAACCGATTTGTGATCCACATGGAATTTTGGTTGTAAAAGATTGTATTACACAATATTTTGCAGATGTTATATCACTTGATGATGGTGGCGATTCAAAAGAACCGACAAGAGAAATTATTAAAGATAAAGCTCTTGAAAACAATGTATCTGACGGTTTTAATCTTTGTACTATACAATATATGCAGCGAGTAGCTGAATCTTTAGGTCTTGATTATATTCCTGGCGGTGTGTGCTTGAGAAACGCATGGCTCAAAGGAATGCTCTATCCGTTCCCTATTTATGAATTTATTGAAAAATACAATAATGGTAATTATATGATTGAAGATATTTGGGGAAACATGCAAGATATTCGTCAATGTGAAATGATTGTCACAGAGTCTTCTCTTAAATTATGGGGAGCGTATGATAATATTGAGCAATATGTGAATGCATATAAGGAATGTGGATACGGATTTTCTGTAACAAAAATTTCACCGCATGTTCTTGAAGAACAGAGAGAATTGAATTACCAATATCTTCAGTCTTATGAATTTACAGACGAAGATGTTGAGGAATTGTGCGCACCAACAATCAACTATTTAAAAGATGCTATGTGTGGTGACTACTCTTCTACTATTAAATTTCTTGGTATTAACGAAAATACTGATGTAAATTCATGGCAACGTGCTTTATATACAAGCGAATATATGTTGGGAGATCCATATATAATCGACTCTGTACATAGATATATCAAGAAAAAAATGAATGATGCGAAAATTGGTAAATTATTTGTAAAAGGTAACTATCAGATTGCAAGTGGCGATCCATTTGCTCTTATGCAATCTCTTTGTGGGTTGGAAGTTACAGGTTTATTAAAAGCAAATGAATGTTATTCAAAATTTTGGATTGATAAAAATGAAGATGAAATTGTACTCTTTAGAAGCCCAATGACAAGTCATAATAATATTCGAATGTGTAATATCAATAATTCGGATGAATGTCAGTATTGGTATCAATATATGAATACTATCATGATTATAAACGGTTGGGATTCATTTTGTATGGCTGAGAATGGGGAAGATTGGGACTCGGATCTGAACTTTTCTACTAATAATCCAGTTATGAAAAGACGTTATAGATATTTACCTGCTATCGAATGTGTTCAGCGAAATGCAGAAAAAATTGTTGTTACTGAAGCTGCTGTTAAAAAAACAAATAAAGCAGGTATGGGAAATCAAGTTGGAACAATCACTAATTATGTCACATCTATGATGGAAGTTCAATCTCATTTTGAGAAAGATTCATCTGAATATAAAGAATTAGAATATAGAATAGAATGTGGTCAGCTCTATCAACAAAATGAGTTGGACAAAATTAAGGGAATCATTGCAAAACCAATGGAAAGTAGTTGGTACAATTTAGGTGCTTGCGGAGAGAATAGATATTTGCAATCGCTTTGCGCATACAGAAAGCCATACTTTATGATTTATGTTTATGATGAGACTAAAAGACAATATAAACAGTATATCAAAGAAAGTAATGCTAAGTGCTATGCTATCTACAAATGTTCTATCGAGGATTTGTATAACAAAGATAGTCTTACAAAAGAACAAGAAGATTTTCTATTTTGGTACGAAAGAAAAATGCCAGTTGGTACAGGAAATTGTTCTATGAACCAAATTTGCAAATATATTGAAAGTCAGTTAGACGGATATAAGTCTCAGCTACATAAGGACTCTTCATTTGATTATAATATACTAAAAGTAAAAAGACGTTGTACTGAAGAACACAGACAAGCTCTGCGAGAACTTGAACAATATTATTGTGAATGTATTAAAGAATATAAAAAGAAACAGGTAAAAGAAAAAGGAATACAGTTAAATAGAACTGATATCTTTGATAAGCAGGACGAATTCGACAAATATTATCAACGTGCAAGTATGGTTGAAATGTTTAAGAAGAAAGCCGAAGAAATATGTCCAAATGATGATGAACGTATGAATATCATTCTTGATATGACTTATGGATATAAAGGTAATAGGCAGTTTTGTTGGGATTGTATTGGAGAACTAATTATTAAGCGTTTAGAAGAAATGGAGGAAGAAGTTGTATATACTGAATGAAAAAGAATATATTAGAGAGATATTAGTGTCTGGTAATAAACCAGACAATATCTCGAATGGATATTTGATAACATTGATTGCTAAGTATTATTTTGATAGAGGTAAAGATCCAAATATTCTAATTGATACAGTCAAAGCAAAGATGCTTGAATTCAATATTGAAGGATATCAGGAATATAGATATGCCAATAAAATCAAAAAGACATGTACTGATTTATATGATTCAGAATCAAAAAATCTCTTTAGGGAACTTGAGTATGTTCCTATCTATGAAAAAGAATTAAAAGTCGTGGAGTCTCTTCCAAATGATCGCCAAAAGAAATTTATGTTTACACTATTTGCTATTGCAAGATATATGAATAGTGAAGGATGGATAAATAAAAAAGACTCAAAAGGTCTTTCAGAAGTATTTAAACTTGCCAATGTTACTCTCTCATCTGATAAAAAGAATGAATTATTGCATGAGTTATATAGTAATGGTTATATTCATTTTGGGAAAAAGGTGAATAATCTTAATATCAAAATAGATTTAGGAGACACTGATGATGATATTGCTTATAAGGTAACTCAATTTGAGAATATTGGTAATCAGTACATAGGGAATTTTAAAAAAGGTTATAAGCAGTGTGCAAATTCTGGTTGTGGAAGAAAAATAAGAATAACAAAGACTGGAAGACCAAAGTTATATTGTGAAAAATGTGCAAAGGAAATAGATAAAAATAAGGCAAAAGAACGTATGAAAACCTTGAGAAACGCATAAATGTTCGAAAAACTCATTCACTAAAACCATTGATTTATAAGGCTTTTTTGCACATTTTTACAAAAAATTCGTTTTTCTTAAATGTAGATATAGTGAAATATTTACAAAAATATGATACAAAAACGATTGTCATGGAAGAAACAAACCGACAATCTTTGTATGTCTGCTCTGCTACTCTTTCGAGTGGCATTGCAGATTTAGAATGAAATCAGCTTTTCTTGGCTGATAAAACAGAGAATATATAATTGTCGAGAGACATTAGAACAACGTCCTATACGGACACAATATAACACAAATTAAATTCAGAACAGTGATTTAGATCTCGTATCATACTGAGGCAATAAAGTCCATAGAGACAATGTATGTGGTGCAAGCAGCCATAAATGCTAACTTTAATGTTAAGTTGGTAAACTTACGGATAATCAGCTTATTTGGTGAACTGATAAAATCTAAGAGATTCCATCGCTACTAATTCATTGGCGGTTCTGAACAATTCTAAAGTTCATTTCTAAGATTGGTACATATTCATATTGTACTCCTCTTCTTATAGATCGGTGGCTGTGCTACAGTTCCTGTGGTATGGTCACTGACAATTCTTAATCTCTTATAGCTCAGCTGGTAGAGCATCGCACTGTTAATGCGAAAGTCGTAAGTTCGAGTCTTATTGGGAGAGCTTTTCTACTTTTGTAGGACTGGTTGGTTTCGGATCAGGAGATGTTAAATCTCAAAAATAAGCATGGCGACATGTATAAAGTGGTTCTTATCGTATTATAAGGCTGCGACTGTGAAATACAGTTTAACGGAAAACACATAAAATCTACACCATATCTAAGGTCAGAGGTCAACTGATAATGACTATTTACAAGTTTATGTAGATTTGATAATCTTACGGTTTGATAATTCTTAAACAAGTTGATATGGTGGGTGTCTTGAAATAGGCACTGTAGTAACGCAGAAATGTGGGTATGATTTGTGTATGGTTGGTGGGAATACCGCAAGTATAACTGCTGGTCAGATTGTAGGTAGTTTTCTTAAATTGAAAGATAGGAAACTTAATACAAAGTAAGGAGATCGCAATCCGAGCAGGATGGTGATGATTGGGCTGTACTCAAAAGGTACGGATGGTCAAATGTACACCTCATCGTCCATAATAAGTACATACTTTTGAAAAATCAAATTATTTTAGGCAGATAATATTTAAAAGAAGATTGTAAAACAGCAAAAGTGTGTATGACCATAAAGAGAAAAACAACTTATTGTCCTGTAATATGGACACATATAATACTCGCAAGGTATTATGTGAGAAAGTACAAGTATATGCAACTCTAATAGGCTGCAACCTATGAATCTCGCAAGGAAGAATGTGTAGAAAGAAAATCTATAATACTTTATGGTAAGAGTTTGCCGGTTATGTCAAAACTGGTGTTGTTGCTAACTACAAGCTAATCGCTTGTGTGATAAACTGTGTCCAACCACAGTAGATGTTGGTGTGTTAGGTCAAATATCTCAGCCTATATTAAGTAAGGATCTCATACTTCGGTATGGGATTTTTTTATTTTGGGAATTAGTTCAGTTTGGTTAGAACGCCTGATTTGGGTTCAGGAGGTCGTGGGTTCAAATCCTACATTTCCAACTACTATCCTACTCTATCGTAGGAAATAAATCAAAGGATGTGAAAATTATTTTATTAATTAACAAAACAGAAGCTTTTGCAATGAGGAAACTTGTTGGGAACGAGAATGTAAAAAAGACTTATAGTGGTCATTCTAAGTATTATCTGGTTGAGTCTTACAATAACTTAAAAGCTTTGGATGAGTACAGGAAAAGCAAAATCGTTTAATAAACGAAATCTAAAATGAAAGGTGGTCGGAAACCATCGGTACAATAAAATTTTATGATACTAATGCTGTTTTAAAATTACAGGACAAAATATTTGAGGAAAATTTTATTATAAGTTCTGTAACATTACAAGAATTAGAGCACATTAAAGTATCTCGAAACAAAGATGATCAAGTAAAGTATGAGGCACGAAAAACTTTACATCTACTTGATGAAAATTCGGATAAATATGAAGTTGTTGTATATGACAACGCAATTGAAAACTACATACTTGAGAAAAATATGGAAATAACACCTGATACTAAAATAGTTGGTAGCTGTGCATTTATAAGCGGAATGCAGGATGTTGTTTTTATTACGGATGATATTGCTTGTAAAATGATTGCAAGAAAAATATTTAATCTTACTGTAAAAGGTGTAAATGATGAGCCAGTGGATGATTATAGTGGATTTATAGAAAAAACGCTTTCAGAGTTAGAAATGGCTCGTTTTTATGAACATTTACAGGAAAATATCTATGGATTACTTGAAAATGAATATCTTATCTTAAAAGATTCTAATAATCATGTCGTTGACACTCTCGTTTGGCGAGAAGGAATGTATCAAAATATTAAATTCCCAAATATCAAATCAGATTACTTTGGTGTAGTTAAGCCTCTTAATGGAGATATTTATCAGCAGATGGCTTTGAATAGTTTCTCTAATAATCAGATTACTATGATTAAAGGTTCTGCTGGTACAGGAAAATCGTATCTTGCAGTTGGGTATATGATGTGGTTGCTTGAAAAGCATAAGATTGATAAAATTGTGATTTTTGCTAACCCAATTCCTACTATGAATTCGGCTAAGATTGGTTTCTTGCCAGGAACACAGTTAGATAAGCTTGTTGATTCAAGTATTGGTAACATGCTTGCAGGAAAACTTGGAGATAAGTTTATGATTGAACAGCTTGTATCAAGAAATAAACTTTCTATTTTACCAATGTGTGATATTCGAGGATTTGATACGAGTGGTTTGAATTGTGCGGTCTATATTACAGAGGCACAGAATTTAGATATATCACTTATGAAACTTGCATTACAGAGAATTGGCGAAGATTCGATCTGCATTGTAGATGGCGATTACAATGTTCAAGTCGATCTAAATCAATATGCAGGCAATAATAATGGTATGCGAAGAATGTCTGAGATATTCAGAGGACATGATTTTTATGGAGAAATTGAATTACAGAACATCTACAGAAGTAAGATTGCTGCTGTAGCTGATGCTATGTAAAATATTATGAAATTGGAGGCTAAGTGCCTATGAATAAAGATTATTTACAGTTAGAATTTGATAATTTAGGAAGTGAAGCAAATTACAAACTTGCAGATCCTACTCTTGTTGATTATTATAAGCGATTAAATAATCGGGAAATTCTGATTAACCAAGATATTGATGATTGGATTGTAGAGTGGACTCAGGAAATAGTTGAATGGAATAGAGAAGATAAGGATATAGCAATTGCCGAAAGAAAGCCAATTAAGATTTGGATTAATTCAAATGGTGGTTCTCTTAATGCAATAAACGAGCTTATTAATATCTGTAATCTGTCAAAAACACCAGTTCATGCTATTGGGATGGGTAAATGTTACTCTGCTGGTGGGCTTTTGCTCATGGGTATTCCAAAGGGTAACAGATATATTTTGTCATCAACTGAAGCACTTATTCATGATGGTTCTACTGGCAGTTATGGAGATACTGGTAAAGTGCTTGATGACTTAGAGAGAACTAAGAAAATCGAGGAAGATACAAAACGATTCATTTTAAGTCATACAAAGATTACTGAGAGTGAATATGATAAAAATTATCGTAAAAATTGGTGGTTAGATGCTAACGAGATTATTGAAAAGGGTGTAGCTGACCACATTATTACAAATATTGAGGAATTATTTTAAGGAGAGCGCACTGCTTTCCTATTTTATTTGAGAAAAAGGAGAAAACATGGTAGATAGTAAAATTAAGAAAGCAACTGTTAGTGCTGCTAAAAAGAATATTACAGCAAGTGGTGTAAGAATTGAAAACGGAGTTTTCGTTGATGATGAAGGTTCTATTGTAGATCGTATTGCTGAAATGTTACCAGAAGGTACTACTATTTTTGATATTAAAATTAGTATTGAGCTTCCAGATGAAGAATCGGAATCTACTGAGTAGAGAGTAGGTGGACATTATAATAGTCTATAAAAGATTTAATGGAGAGTCAGATGAAGAACTCATTTATAGAATTACAGGTGAAAAAGACCAGATTGGTTCTTGGCAGGATGTAGCCGATATTCTAAATGAGTTACTTGGCACTGAGTATACCGAATCAAAGTTTAGAAAACAGAGACAAGCTTTCGATAAGATGTTGGCTGCAAATCAATCTAAATTTGCTGATTCAGATGCTCAGTTAAAGGAAATTGAAGTTCAGAAACGTGAATTAGAACGTAAGAAAATTCAATTTAGAGATGAGCGAAACGCTTGGCAGAAACAAAATTTTACGGATGCCAGGGTTGAAGAAAAACTTGATAAATTAGAGTCAGAACTAACCTCTCTTGGAAGAACTAATTTTGACGAACACAATAATGTTTCAATCAATTCAGATAATGATATGTTAATTATTTTGAGTGATTTACATATTGGACAGACTTTTGATTCTATTTTTGGTAAATATAATACAGATATTGCAAAAGATAGACTTAATCAATTATTGAATGAAGTCATTTCTATTCGTGAATTACATAATTCTAAAAATTGTTATGTTAGTCTTCAAGGCGATTTAATTTCAGGAAATATTCACAAATCAATCCAGGTATCAAATAGAGAAAATGTAATTGAACAGATTAAAATTGCTACAGAGTTAATATCTTCATTCTGCTATGAATTGTCGTTACATTTCGAAACGGTATTTATGTCAAATGTTAGCGGAAATCATACTCGCATGGATCGTAAAGATGATGCAATTCATGATGAACGTTTGGATGATATTATCAGTTGGGCGGTTGAATTATCTCTAAAACATATTGATAATTTTCATGTTTTACACAGAAATATTGATACCGGCATTTCTGATATTTTAATCAGAGGAAAATCATATATTGCCGTACATGGCGATTATGACGGATTTAACAAATCTGGTGTTCAAAATTTATGTTTAGCACTTGGTTTTGTTCCATATGCAATTACTTATGGACATTTACATGTTTGTTCTGTAGATGAAACGAACGGTGTAAAAATGATTCGTGGTGGATCTCTTGCTGGCTGCGGAGACTCATATACAATTGAAAAGAGATTAACAGGCAAACCGTCACAGATGGTTTGTATCTGTACTGATAAGGGAGTAAAAGCTTACTACCCTATTGAGCTTAAATAAAATACTAATTTCAGAGGGAGTGTACTCGAACGAGACGCTACCCTCTTTTATATTACAA
>OKSX01000021.1_pt1 | contig 139557 bp, 158 predicted proteins | sample 1606391 | NCBI WGS metagenome assembly OKSX01 (sample SAMEA3879578, study PRJEB24766) | human gut metagenome | biome: human-associated habitat; feature: feces | place: USA | collected 1985/1987
CTTGTTACAGGACCTACAGGAAGTGGTAAGTCAACCACACTTTACACGGCACTTTCAGAGCTCAACAAGGAGGATGTAAATATCATCACAGTTGAGGATCCGGTCGAGGCCAATATAGACGGAATAAACCAGGTACAGGTAAATAATAAAGCTGACCTGACATTTGCATCAGCACTTCGTTCCATTCTGCGACAGGATCCGGACATCATTATGATTGGTGAGATTCGAGATCAGGAGACAGCACAGATTGCAGTACAGGCGTCAATCACAGGACATCTTGTGGTCAGCACACTGCATACCAACAGCTCGGCAAGTACTATTTCACGATTGGAGGACATGGGAGTTGAAAGTTATCTGCTTGCGGATTCGGTAAAGGGAATCATTGCACAGCGACTTGTAAGAAGACTTTGTCCGGCATGTAAGAGAGAACATCTGCTGACAGAGGAGGAAAAGGCCTTTATGAATATACCGGCATTCCGTCCGGTAAAGATTTATGAGCCATGTGGCTGTGAAAAATGTGCCAATACAGGCTACAAGGGACGAATCGGTATATATGAGATAATGACCATAACACCAAAGCTAAAGTCACTTATTTCAAAAGGTGTTGATATAGAGGATATAAACAAGGCTGCATGTGATGAGGGCATGCATACACTTAGACAGAGTGCAGAGAAGCTTGTACTCGAAGGAGTTACTTCATTCCAGGAAATGTTAAAGACCACGTTTGAAAACTAAGGGGGAAAAGAAAATGCAGATAGTAGACATTTTAAAAGCAGCGCAGCAACAGAACTCATCGGATATACATATCGCACCGGGAAATCCGGTTATGCTTAGAATTGACGGAATGCTTGTACCGCAGGGAAATCAGGTTCTTACCAATGTTGAGACGGACAACCTGCTTTCACCAATCGTTCCGCAGGAGCTTAAAGATGAGCTAAAGGAAAAGGGAGAGCTTGATTTTGCTTTTTCGGTGGAGGGCTTTTCAAGAGTCAGAGCCAATGTGTTCAGGCAGAGAGGTTCATATGCAGCGGCACTTCGTATTCTCTCATATGATGTGCCTACACCGCAGCAGCTTGGCATACCACAGTCGGTTGTCAATCTTACCACAAAGATGAGAGGACTTGTCCTCGTGACAGGAGCTACAGGAAGTGGTAAGTCGACCACATTGGCAAGTCTTATAGATGTCATTGCATCAAGAGATTCCAAAAATATAATCACGCTTGAAGATCCTATCGAGTACCTGCACTCAAGGCGCCGCTCTATAGTGGAACAGCGAGAGATTGGAAAGGATACACTCTCATATGCTGCAGCCCTAAGAGCTGCACTGCGACAGGATCCGGATGTAATACTTGTAGGAGAGATGCGAGATCTTGAAACTATATCTACAGCTATTACAGCGGCGGAGACAGGACATCTTGTATTTTCTACACTGCATACCAACAGTTCATCCGACGCAATTGACCGTATGATTGACGTTTTTCCACCACACCAGCAGCAACAGATACGAGTGCAGCTCTCAGGAGTTTTAGAGGGAATTGTTGCACAGCATCTGCTTCCAATGGTAAATGGCGGACGAATTGCAGCGTTTGAGGTGCTCCTTGCAAACAATGCCATCAGAAACTTAATTCGTGAGGCAAAAGCATTTCAGATTCCATCTATCATACAGACATCAAAGAGAGAGGGTATGATGATGATGGATGACTGTATTTTACAGTATTACAGCCAGGGCCTTATAGCGCCGGAGACTGCAGTTGCATATGCACATGATCCGGTAAGCATGGCTAGCCGTGTACACCTTTACTATTGATGGTATAATCGTATGTATTTTACTGTTATGGTATAATGTTGTGGAGTCTTAATAAATTATGATTTAATTTATCTGGAGGTTGCACAGAATAGGGATAAGGAGGAGAAGAAAGTGGCTGACTGGACATATCAGATTATAGACCAGAGCGGAAAAGAAAGAAAAGGAAATATAGTAGCCGAGTCAGAAGCAGAGGCAAAAAATAAGCTTAAGATGGATGGAAACATGGTCATAAGCCTCACCAAGGCAACAGCACTGACCAAGGAAATCTCATTCAGTGTAGGAGGAAAGGTTAAGCCGAGAGACCTATCGGTATTCTGCCGCCAGTTCACCAGTATGGTCAATGCCGGTGTTACGATTCTTGATACGCTGGATATGCTATCCGATCAGACTGAGAACAAGGTCATGGCGAAAGCTATCAGAGGCGTTCATGCCGAGATTCAAAAAGGTGAGACTCTCTCGGATGGTCTCAAAAAATACCCGAATGTTTTCCCTGACATCATGGTGAGCATGGTTGCGGCAGGAGAAGCATCCGGCAAGATTGATGTAGCTTTTGACAGAATGTCTGCACACTTCGAGAAATCAGCAAAGCTTAACGGCATGATAAAAAAAGCGGCAGTTTATCCGATTATCGTTGTGATTGTAGCTATTGCGGTTGTTATTGTAATGCTTGTAAAGGTCATCCCAAGCTACTCAGAGATGTTCAATGACCTGGGAACAGAGCTGCCGGGCATCACAAAGGCAGTTGTTGCGATGAGTGATTTTGTTACCGGATACTGGTATATTGTGATTGCTGTCATAGCAGCAATTGTTATTGCCATCAAGCTTTATAAGCAGACTGACAGCGGCCAGATGTTCTTTGGTAATCTCGCAAGAAAGATTCCGGTTTTCGGAAAGCTAAACATCAAGACAGCAGCCAGTAACTATGCGCGTACACTTTCAACACTAGTGTATTCTGGACTTCCGATGATTGAAGCCCTTGGTATCACTGCTGACACCATGAAGAATGCTCTTTACAAAAAAGCACTGAAAAGTGCGAGGGAAGAGGTAAGTAAGGGTGTTCCACTGTCTGAGCCAATTACTGCGTGTGGATTGTTTCCACCTATGGTTTCACACATGACGCGAATCGGTGAGGAGACCGGTGACTTGGAGGGCATGCTTACCCGACTGGCAGACTACTATGATGAGGAAGTTGAGTTGGCTACCCAGACAGTTATGGCAGCTATTGAGCCTATGATTATCCTTGTTCTGGCACTTATTGTTGGTGTGCTTGTGGCGGCTGTTATGGCTCCTATGCTTACCATGTATCAGGCTATGGACAGCTTATAAAATGAAAAAAGAAGCAGACTTTGAGTGTGAAGCTCAAAGGCTGCTTTTTTGGTGCAGAGACATTGGCAGTAGGACGGGGCTTCATCCCATGAGCCCAAGCTGGTGCACACTCTCTCGCGTGAGCTACGCTGCACTGCCAAGATACTGTAGGAATTATGCTTTATAGGGTATCTATGCTTGACGAAACCGTCGAAACGCGCCGTCCGTGGCGCGGTTCTCCTTGAGCATTACTGCTCACACCATCAGTGTGACCAGCAACGATTACAGCCCATTAAAAGTGCCTCTACGAGGCAGGGGCTGTAATCTGCCAATAGTTGACGCATTGGCGCATAGCTTGACAGCGTGGTGTCAAGCTTGCGTTTGAACAGCAATGATATATATTACATCTCGGTGGCAGCTCATTTCTGCGCATCGTGTGCATAATTCAACAGTATCTAAGCAGCTTTGCTATGCGCTCATGCAAGGAGAGCGTGCCCCAGCCGGTCTCACGAGATGAAGCCCCTTACGCTGTGCCAAAAATATAATGACAAAGTATCATAGTTCTGCTACAATCTGTTTAAAGAGATGATTTATGAAAGAGGATAAGCTAATTCCTGTAATTACGATTACAGTGTATCTCGGAACTAAGGGAGATAACAGACTTTACAGGATTCAGAACCTCAATCAGGCAGCTTTTCGAGGTACTACAGAATGCGTATGATAAGGAAAAGATGCAGGAAGTGCTGCAGAACGATGAAAAATTTAGCAAGGTGGACAGAGAGACGGTCGAGGCAATCAACCTGTTTGCAGGAACGGATATAGACATAGATGAGAAAGAAGATATATGAAATTCTTGAGAAAAATAAAAAAGTGAAAATAATGTGAGAAAATATGTATGATAGAAAATAGAATAGAAGGATTATGGGATTGTGTTTATTGCGGAAAAGTTGGCATTAAGGCAAGGTATGACACTTGTCCTTCATGTGGTAAGCCAAGAGGAATTGAGAATGTATTTTATTTGCCTGATGATATTAAGGCAGCTATCCTTACTAAGGAAGAAGAAAAGAAAACATCAAATGGACCAGACTGGTTGTGTGAATACTGTGGTTCATATAACAGATCAGATGTGCCTTTATGTGAGAAATGTGGTTCAGATAAATCTGAATCAAAGAAAAATTATGGTACTATACATAAATTAACAGGTAAGTTATTTAAAAGAAACATTAAGTAGAAGGGGATTATAGTGTTGAAAAAATTGTAAAAATAAAATAATAATGTACATAGTAATAATGGATGGAGAATAGTTATGGCAATGCAGGTTATAGCAGATTTATATGGCTGTGATGATATCATTAATGACATCACAGCTATTAAAAATGCTGCACATACAGCAATTGAATATGTTGGAGCAAGTATAGTTGAAGAATGTACACATGAATTTGAGCCTATAGGAATTACTTATTTTGCAGTTATTTCTACATCTCATTTTTCAATACATACATGGCCGGAGTATGGATATGTTGCGGTTGATATATTTTCATGTAATGATTCAGTTGCGGATGGGATATCAAACAAGTTGAAGGAGTTATTTGGTGCGAGCAAAATAATATATAGAATAATAGAAAGAGCTATATGTTGTGAAGAGGAAATGAAAATGGAGGGAAAAAATGTTTTATAAAGTAGGGACAATCTTAAATATTAAAGGTATTTAGGGAACAGTAATTGGTTATATTACATACGCAAATCAAAAGGATGGCGATAAAGAATGGACAGAATACAGACTATCGACATCAAAAGGAGAATGCTGGTTATCCTGCGATGACGTGTATAAGGAGTATTCAGTATCATGGCCGGCAAATACAGTAAATGGCAGGATAGGACCTGAATGGCACAAGGTTGATGAGGGAACGCAGGTTGTAAAAGCAAGTGCGGGAGATGTTGATGTAGATTATGGTGAACGCGCTACATTTGTGGAGTATGAGGATGCTTCTGAGGATAACATTCTTTCTGTTGAAATGTGGAGTGATGGTACAGAGTATTCCAAAGGATATTATGTCGAGAAAACTGATATTTATGTGACGGGATATAAGAAGCCAAAGGAATTTAGTAATTGCATGAGTGCAATAATAATGATTATAGTCTGTTTTGCAGTTGTTTTATTATTTAATGTAATAGGCCAAATGGATAATTCATCAAATTCATCAAACAAGAGTATCAGTAAATATGTGAAAAATTCTTCTTCGTATACATATGAGACATCAATTACAGGACAAGAGAAGCAAAAGGCAGATGTTTATAAATTTTATTATATTCCGAAAACGACGGACTACGTAGCCCAGGATATCATAAATGGAATTGAGGGATATACACAGTCTGTAACTCAGAAGGATGATCTGGATGACGCTGAGATTGCTATAGTTACCGATAAGGAATATTGTCTGGTATATCATGATGAGGACGATGCTGATTATGTATATGTACAGGTATCCTCAAGAAAATATAATTATACATCAAATAATGCACCATATAGATGTTCAGATTCAGATTTGAGATGGTATAGAAGTCATTACTACTCATCAAGCTATAAGAGCGATTCTGTGACTTACAAGAATACACCATCGGCTTATAAAATGTATGATGGAGATACAATACATAATATTGGTAATGGATACTTTGATTCGTATTCTAGTTCAATAAGACAGCAGAGTATCAACAGAAGAAATTCATCCAGTGGTGGAATCAGCAGTGGAAAATAAAAGATAGAAGATAAATATTCAGAATAGTCATAATAGAAGTTGTTTAAAGGTAAAGGAGAAAATGTATGGTAACAGTTATTTTAGAAACAGCAGTTTATTTGTGTGTAGGGCTTATTATAATGATGATTGGACATTGGATAATTGATCTTATTATTCCGGTTGACTTTCCACAGGAGATAAATGACGGAAATAAGGCAGTGGGATGGGTATCGGCAGGTATATATGCGGGTCTTGGATTCGTAATCCGTTCAGCAATCATCTCAAATACAATTTCTGAGGATGTATCATTACTGACAGGTTCAATTGATACTTTAGTATATGCGACAGTAGGGATAGTTGCATTTATTATTGGATATTTTGTAGTAGATATAATAAATAAAAAATTCAATTTTAATAAGGCTTTAAAAGAAAAAAATGAAGCTGCGGGAATCATGGTATTTGGTATTTTTGTAGGAATTGCTTTTATTGTAAGCGGTGTAATTCAGTAAAGGCGAAATGTAATGGATAAAATTGAAAACGACTCAAAACAAATTAGTTATTCAAAAGTAAATGTTAAGCAAAGTGATGACAGAATGAGCAAAAAATATAGGCTTTTGATGCTGACTACGCTAATTATTTCTGGATGCTCGATGTGCTATGAGTTAATAATCAGTGCAGTAAGTTCATATCTTCTGGGAAATAGTACTTTGCAGTATTCGATTACAATTGGATTGTATATGGCGGCACTTGGGCTTGGCTCATATGTATCTAAATATTTCAAGAAAAGATTATTCAATGTTTTTGTAATGATAGAACTTTGCATTGGAATAGTGGGCGGAATGAGCGCAATTCTATTATTTCTGGCAAATATATATATACAAAACTATGATATTGTAATGTACATAGAGATTATCCTGATAGGTGTACTCGCAGGAGCCGAGATTCCTATTATGACAAGGATAATAGAGGAAGATGAAAAGAATCTTTCGGTAACATTGTCATCAATTTTTAGTTTTGATTATATAGGCGGGTTGCTCGGATCAATAGCTTTTCCACTCTTGCTATTGCCTAAGCTGGGATATTTTGCAACTTCGTTTTTATGTGGATTGTTAAATATAATTGCATCAATGCTGATTATGTGGAAATTTGGAGATAGGGTTATAAAAATAAAAAGATTCCGTACGATTGCAGTAACAATAGCAATATTTATGGTAACGGGCATGATTTTTGCTGATAATATATCTACCGGAATTGAGGGTGGATTGTACAGGGACCGCATAATATATATGGAGCAGACAAAGTACCAGAAAATAATAATGACGAAGCACAGAGATGATGTGAGGCTTTATATTGATGGTAATTGCCAGTTTTCAACGGATGATGAATACAGATATCATGAGGCTCTTGTACATATTCCGATGAATGAAGTGGATAACTGTTCAAAAGTGCTCATTCTTGGTGGTGGAGATGGTTTAGCAGTTAGAGAAGTCCTGAAATATGATGAGGTGAAGAAAATTGACCTGGTAGATTTGGATGAAGAAATGATAAGGATTTGCTCTACCAATGATAATATAACAAAGATAAATGAAAACAGTCTGAAATCAGATAAATTGAGTATTCATAATGAGGATGCATATGAATTTTTAAAAGAATCGGACGAAAAGTATGATTTGATAATAGTAGATTTGCCTGATCCAAATAGTGAATCCCTTAATAAATTATATTCCAATATGTTTTACAGATTGTGTGGAAAAGCTTTGAGTGATAAAGGGGTTTTTGTCGTCCAGTCAACGAGTCCATACTTTGCAACAAATGCATTCTGGTGCATAAATAAGACAATAGAAAGTGAAGGCTTCAATGTGAAGCCATATCATCTGCAGGTTCCGGCGTTTGGAGATTGGGGATTTAATATGGCAAGCAGGAAGGAACTGACAGAAGATATTAAATTTAAGGTTGAAACAAGATATCTTACAGAGGATAATGTTGTGGCACTTTTCAAGTTTGGAAAAGATGAGATTGCCAGTGATGTACAGATAAACAGACTGACGAAGCCGATGTTAATGGATTATTACAACAAGGCAGTCGAAGTCTGGGATTAAAATAAAAAATTGGCATAGCAACTGAAGCCCCTTACGCTGTGGCAAAAAAGAAAAAATGTGATGACAAAGCACCACCTCTATGCTACAATCAACTCAAAGCATTATATTTCTGTAAGCGGCACCACATAACAGTTTTTCAGGTGCGCACCACTTTGAAGAGGGCAGACCACTTCGCATCATTCTACAAAGGACATGGAAGTTTTCAATGCTTTAATTACCCATTAACAGCAGGAAAATTGAAATGCCGTATGTAGACAGAATGAAAAAAATGCAGTTAGAATGAAGTTAGAAGACAGATAATATAGTCAGAAGACAGATGAACTGTATACAGTGTGTTAATCATAATGTAAACATAAAGAGGGACAGCACATGTATACCTCATAAACTGTACCACTGTACGCTCCATTGGCACAGGATTTTCCTGCTCGCACAAGAGAACAGGAGGAGAAGGATTGAACGCAAAGGACTCGATGGCAAAGGAATACTTTGCAGACAATGCCAGGTTTGCGGATCTGTGCAACAATATACTGTATGGAGGAAGAGAGGTCATCCTGCCGGAAAACCTTAAGGAAAGGGACACGACGGAGGTTCTGACCGCACTAGGGCTTGACAAAAAGACCATAGCGATGCAGAAGATGAGGGACATCTTCAAAAATGCCAGCATCAAATATACCGGCAAATCATATGTCGTACTGATAGGAGTAGAAAATCAGTCGGATATACACTATGCCATTCCGGTAAAAAACATGTTTTATGATGTGATGGCATACGGCAATCAGGTAAAGGAAACATCCAAAAAGCACCGCAGGGAAAAGGATACGGCAACATCAGATGAATTTCTCTCGGGATTTACGAAAGAGGATAAGCTGATTCCGGTGATTACGATTACAGTATATCTCGGAACAAAGGAATGGGATGGTCCAAGGAAGCTGTCAGATATGTTTGGTGATGTGGATGAAGAGCTTCTGCCATTCATACCGGATTACAGGATTAATCTGCTGGCACCGAGGGAGATAACAGACTTTACCGGATTCAGGACCTCAATCAGGCAGCTTTTCGAGGTGCTGCAGAATGCGTATGATAAGGAAAAGATGCAGGAAGTACTTCAGAACGACGAAAAGTTTAGCAGTGTGGACAGAGAGACGGTCGAGGCAATCAACCTGTTTGCAGGAACGGATATAGACATAGATGAGAAAGAAGAGGTGATTGATATGTGTAAGGCGTGGGAAGATCAGAAAAATGAAGGCAGAGAATTAGGCCGAGAAGAAGGCAGAATTCGTCAGGCAAAAGTAACGGCTTTAAAACTTCAGAAAAAAGGATACTCAATAGAAGATATAGCTGAATGCGTGGATTTTGACGAGGAAACAGTAAAAAAATGGCTTGTGAGCTAATATTGTAGTGAAATGTAAATTATAGGAAGGAGTCTTTGAGCGAAAGCACTGAGGCTGCTTCCTTTTTGTCTGAGGGAACTGGCAGTAGGACGGGGCTTCATCCAATGAGCCCAAGCTGGTGCACACTCTCTCGCGTGAGCTACGCAGCTACGCTATTCGCTCTAGCAAGAGAGCGTGCCCCAGCCGGTCTCAAGTGATGAAGCCCCTTACGCCGTGGTAGAATGCAGGCTGAGAGGCGCTCGGGGCAATCAATTCAAAATCGGAATTTCTGGAGAAAAAGAAGATACTGGGAGACTACCTTAAAGCTTAAGAAAAAAGGCCATTCGTTAGAAGACATTGCAGAGTGCGTAGATTTTGATGTTGAAACTGTAAGAAAATGGCTTGTGAGCTAACACGGAAATGCTGAGAAAAATGCTTTAATCGAAAATAATAGAAAACATGCGACTAATGTCCTATTTTCCCTATTGCATTTTTTGAAGAATAGTGGTACAATTTTCCTATCAAAACAAAGAGCTGTATATATAGGGCACAGCACTTTGAAAAAACCAAGTTTTTAAATGAAAAGGAGAAATGAACTATGGTAAAGAATGTACTAAACACATTGAGAAAGAAGCAGAAGAATAACAAAGGTTTCTCTCTTGTAGAGCTGATCGTTGTAATTGCTATTATGGCAGTACTTGTTGGTGTACTTGCGCCACAGCTTATAAAGTATGTAGAGAAGTCTAGAGAGTCTACAGATATTCAAAATGCAGATACAGTTGTTACAGCATTTAGAACATATGCTGCAGAAAATGATGTGTCAGGAACATTAGAGGTTAAATTGGTAAAAGGAAGTGCACCTACACTTACCAAAGATTCAAATGAGGATAAGGCATTGACTGAGGCTAAATTAAAAACGATTCAGTTGAAAGGTACTTGGACTGATGGAATTACTGTTACATATGATACTGATTCAGGTGATGTTAAATATGCTGCTACAGGTAAATATTATCAAGCAAGTGGCGCTGAGTTTACTAAAAAATAATTAATTGAATTAAATGAGGGACACCATGACAGACTTGATACCCATCTACATTTTAATATTTGCCTTCGGCATAGTTATAGGCAGCTTCTTAAACGTCTGCATATACCGAATACCGCAGCATGAAACAGTGGTGACCGAAAGGTCCCACTGTATGAAATGCGGGTATCAACTCGCATGGTATGATATGGTGCCGGTTTTTAGCTGGCTCTTTCTAAGAGGCAGATGCCGTAAGTGTAAGGCACCGATTTCACCTCAATACCCTATAGTTGAGGCACTAAACGGCATAATGTACGTAATAATATTTGCAGTAAACGGGCTTGAAATATCAAGCATCATATACTGCCTTCTGACATCAGCACTGATAGTACTCAGTGTGATAGATTGGAGAACATATGAAATTCCATTCGGAATCAATATATTTATACTGGTGCTTGGAATCCTACATGTGTTTATAGACCATGACAACTGGTCTGAATATGTGATAGGATTTTTTTGTGTCAGTATATTCCTTGAAATACTCCTCCTGTTGAGCGGAGGAAGAGCCATAGGCGGTGGCGACGTCAAGCTCATGGCATGCGCAGGCCTTGCAATAGGCTGGCAGAATATAACATTAGCATTTTTCCTGGGATGCATCATCGGTTCCGTGATACATCTGATCCGTATGAAAATAACAAAAGCAGGCAGCACGCTTGCAATGGGACCATATTTGGCAGCCGGAATTTTTATTTCGATGCTATGGGGCGAGAAAATGATATCGGCATATTTGGCACTCGCGGGATTTTAAAAAATATGTTATAATGTATCATATTTGTTAGAAAAACAGATACTGAGAAATCTTGCGAGCAAAAAGTAGAGCAAAGCAGAGTAAAAGCATAGTAAAGCTTAGCAAATCTCAATAAAGCACAGATATACCGAAAATATATAATATTTTACAAACGCACATCGTGTAAAGTGGTTAGCATACAAAGCTTAGCACACAAACCGGGCACAGTGTAAAACATAGATAATATGGAGGACTTGGTTATGGCAAACAGAGTACTTGGAATTGAAATAGGACAAAACCTTACCAGAGTCGTAGAAATTGATTATAAAACAAAAAATCCAAAAGTACACAGCATGTTCAGCTTTCCAACACCACCTGATATGATAGAAGATGGTGTGGTTCATGCGGACAGCATGTTCAGATCCATGCTTTACAGCAAGATTAAGGAAAAGAAGATAAACACCAACAAGGTTGTTTTCGCCTTAAACTCCACACGAATCGCATCGAGAGAGATGGAGCTTCCGCTTGTAAAGGAAAAGCAGATAAAGGATCTTTTGCAGATGAATGCATCGGATTATTTTCCGGTGGATTTAAGTCAGTACAAACTCGTTCATGAGGTTATAGAAAAGATTGATAAACCGGAAGAAAAGAAAATGCGTCTTTCGGTTATTGCTATACCTAATGAGATTATATTATCATATGAGGAGCTCGCAGCGGACTGCAGGCTTCAGATAGCCGCACTTGATTACAGTGGAAATGCAATCAAGCAGTTGATGCTAAGGGAGATTCCTGGTGACATAAAGGCCACTATCAAGATAGATGAGACAATTTCAACCATCACAGTAATGGATGGAAATATCATAAAGCTTCAGCGAAATGTGAATTACGGACTGGCAGATGCCATCGAGGAGATTCAGGACAGCGAGCTGTTTGGAGAGTATCTTTCATTTACAGATGCTGTTGATGTGGCAAGGAGAAAGACCTGTCTTGAGCTCAAATCAGATGTCATACAGCCGGAGATAGAAAATGCAGAGCGCGATGACATGGGACATGAGATTGATTCGGAAAGATTTAAAAAGCTCCGTGCCAACGTCAACTACACACTTGCCAATCTGGTGAGCAGTCTTGGAAGAGTTATTGACTATTATCAGTCCAGAAACATTGACAGACCGATTGACAGGATTTTCCTTGTGGGCTTGGGAGCAGATTTCAGCGGACTCAGCAAGCTTCTCACAAATGAACTGAATTATAAGGTTATTCCACTACAGCAGTTTGACGGAATAAGTGTTGCAAAAAATATAAATCTTGCAGAGACAAAGATAGCAGAGTTTTTCAACTGTGTGGGTGCTACCTTAAAGCCACTTCCGATAACGGACGACAAAAAGGCAAAAGGCAATATTTTTACCACACCTATCGGTGGAATGAATAATGTACCGATGCAACAGCAAGCCCAGCCACCACTTGGACCGGATGGACAGCCACTTCCGATGCCTGATGGAATGGAAGAACAAAAAGGAGCGTCGCTTGGCATACCTCTTATAATACTCGGAGTGTGTGTGGTAGCGTCAGTTGGACTGATTGCTTACAGTATTTTTTCAAATCTTGTTTTAACATCTGACAATATGGCTCTCAAGGGACGGGTTTCTGACTTGTCCTATGCACAGAACATATATGATGTATACAATCAGACCAAGAGCGATTATGAGTGGACAAAGCTGCTTCAGGGCGCATCATCCAATAAAAATGATGAGATAGTCAGCTTTATTGATGAGCTTGAGAAAAAGCTGCCATCGGATGCACGAATTGATAATATGTCTGTTACAACTGACGGAGTATCTATGACAATCTCGCAGAGCAGTAAGGATGTTGCTGCTGATGTGATTACGCAGCTTCGAACCTTTGACAGTATTATGGTTTCAAATGTTTCTACAATCACAGATGATACAGACGAGACCGGGGCATCAAATGTACAGTTTACAGTAGACTGCACATATGTTAAAAAGTCGGACGATTCAGACACATCTGAGACAACGGATACACAGACTGACGGCTCAAATGATAATACATCGCAGGATAATACATCGCAGGATAATACATCGCAGGATAATACATCGCAGGATAATGCATCACAGAATACATCGGATAATGCAGCACAGTAAGGAGGTGTTAAAATGTCAGCAAGAGATAAAAAATTACTTATTATATTAGCCGGAATTGCCTTTTTAGCACTTACATACTTTTTTGTCTTTGCACCTCAGGCAAATAAGAGAGATGCTCTTAAAACTGAGAATATGCAGCTTAAATCCCAGTATAATCAGCTTTCTGCACTTGCCGCAAAGGCAGATGAATACACGGAAAAGACAAAAACGATGTCTGATGAAATGCAGACGGTGTATGACAACTTTCCATCTTATTTACAGATAGAAAACGGCATCATGGATGCTGTTTCAATCGAAAAATCAACCAATACAAGCATTTCAGAGCTTACCGTTGGCTCACCGATTGCGATAGACGTGAATAATCCGTCAGGAGATGGGGAAAATGCAGACGCTTCACAAAACAGTACACAAAGTAGTGAGGCGCAGGACAGTGAGGCCACAGAAAGCGGAAGCACAGATACACAGTCAACTGATGACGGCTCAGCTTCACAGAACACAGGTGATACCTCATCAAAATCATCTGTTACAGGATATCAGCTTTATGATGTAAACTCTGTAATGTCATTTACGACAGAGTATCATGGTCTTAAGACAATGCTTAGTGAGGTGATTGGATCTTCCAATAAAAAAACAATCAGCACGCTGAATGTAAGTTATGACGAATCAACCGGAAAGGTGTCAGGAGAGATGCAGATGGATTCATATTTCCTGTATGGTTTGGATAAGCCATATGAGCCACCTGTTATTCCAAGTGTTCCACACGGAACCACAAATCTTTTTGGAACTACGAATTAATGAATTTATTAAATCTAAATATAATAAGGAAGGAGGAAGCCGGCTTGAGAAAGTTTAAAGACGACAATCGAGGAATCACACTTGTAGAGCTTATTGTGTCGATAGCTATTCTTGCAATAATCGTGCTTCCTTTTTTGAATGCTTTTGTCACGGCCACGAAAACCAATGTAAAGGCAAGAAACAAGATGAATGCAACACATCTGGCCACAAATATCATGGAGGGCATTGAGAATAACTCCATGAAGACAATGGCGTACCAGTTCAATTATCCAAGTGAAGGTTTTGATTTGGCAGACGGCTTTGATATGGCAGATGGCAGCAATGCAAAGGAACTGTATTACAGAAATGGAAAATATACTGACGTAAGAAGGCTTGAAGATGTGATGAATGCGCATCCGGAGGCTGAAAACTTTGATAAGTGGATGACAAGCAGTATACACAAAAAAAATAATACGGCTTTCTTAGGGGATACATCATCATGGAAGTTTGTGGAAAATAAGGAGCACAAGTATTATTTCTGGATGACAGATGTAAAGTCGGGCACTAAGAAATACAATGCTATGGTGACCGTAGATGGTAATGGAGAGGCAAATTCCAAAGTGGAACAATATAATACTATAGATAAAGTAGCTGATATGTCTGCGATGGATTCAAATTATGACTGTATGAGCTCAGATGTTGCCACGATTGATGAGCTGGTTAATACACTTAAAAACAGAGGCTATAGTGACATCGAATCAAATAAAGATTCCATTTTCAGAACCATTACGCTTGATATCACAGGTGGAAGCAGTACAAAGGTTACTGTCTCGTATTCCTATAAATTTACGAGTGGTGGTCGTACGCATGTATTTCCGGAGGATGCAGCGATGAAACAGATATACACATCGGTTATTTTTGATAATACATCTAATACGGCAAATCGTACCCTGAAAAACATTTATCTGTTTTATAAGCCATGGTATACATCTACTGTCAATAGTGACTGGGATTCATGTAAAGATACTATAATCATTAACAACAACGATAAGGTTGACTGTACAGTGAATATAGTAAAGCAGAATTATGTTGATAAGAGCCAGCTTGAGAGCAATGAGGATAAGTACAGAATGTATGTCAGGGTTAATGAAAAAGGCAATAATACCGGTAATGCGCATGTTTCAATTTGCACAAACCTGGATACAAATATGAAAGATCCTTACAGCAAAAGTAAAACACAGCCACAGCAGGCAAAATATATGTTTAATTCAAATAATACACAGTCTACTGTGAAGAAAAGTATTAAGATTGATGATCTTACAAAGAGTAAGACAGTCGAAAGATTATACAATGTAACGGTTGATATTTATGACAGCAAAACATGCAGTACCCCGGATAAGTTAGCTGGGGCAAAAAAAGCAGCGACAATGACCGGAAGCATGAGGTATTGATATGAGACGTAAAGACAACAGAGGCGCATCTTTTGTTATGGTTATTGTAGCCATGGCAATTGTTGCTATCCTTGCGGTTACCATACTTTGGATAGCTCTTGCAAACCTTCAGATGAAAGCAACAGATGAAAAGAATACTGATAATTTCTACTCGGCAGAGGGTGTTCTGGACCAGATATGTACAGGACTTGAGGGAGATATGTCGGCAGCGTATACCGAAGGATATTCAAAGGTAATGCAGTCATATAAGACAAAAGGAAACGCTGAGAATAATGAGGCAAACAGACAGGCTTCGTTTGTCAATACATATGTTGCTGCATTGAAGTTAAGACTTGCAGATCCTGGTGATGTCCAAGGCCTTACTTATAGCATGGACAAGATAAAAGGATATGTTGACAGCAGACTTTCTAAGACAGATTCATCTGGTAAGCCGGTTTATCCACATGCAGAGGTCACTTCTGTATCTACACCACAGCTCAAAACCTATAAAAACCGTACAGTTTTAGAGGGAATAAAGGTAGAGTATACTGATGAAAAGGGCTACAAATCTGTAATACAGACAGACATTTCGCTGTCTGTTCCGACTATGAGCTTTATGGCATCAGGTGGAGTCCCGGAGCTGTTCACATATTCTCTTGTGGGAAATACAGGGCTGGAAATCGGAACTGACGCTCATAATGTGAATCTTGGAGGCAATCTTTATGCGGGAAGTGACAGTACAGGAATGTGCGTTTTGATTCCGGACAACACAAAGCTAAGGGTTGACAATGCCAGCTATATGATAGCAGATGGAAACTTAGAGGTAGGTAATCCTAACTCAAATAGGGCAGGTACACACAATGTGACCACACTTAGCATTGATAAACAGTGCCAGCTATGGACAAAAAATATCAATGTAAATGGAGCAAATGTATCTCTTGAGGGAACAACCTATGTTTCTGATGATATGACCTTAAAGGGCAGAGGTTCGACGGTTACGCTTGGAAAGGATAAAAACGGAAAATCGACAGATGGAAAATATGTTGGTTTTGGTAATTCTGACAATTCGTCAGCCGAAAGCAGTGCAATTATAATAAACGGCAGAGAGTCAACACTTGATATGAGCGGTATTAAGGAGCTTATGCTTGCCGGAAATGCATATATCAACAGGTCATCTATGGTCAAAGTTAATGAAAGTGATAAGGAAAATAAAGATGTTGCCATGGGTGAATCAATATCTGTAAAAGGAAATCAGATTGCATATCTCATACCGCCGGAGTGTATAGGTACAGATGGGGATGATGCAGCCGCAAAGTCAGTTTATTATAAGAATCCATTAAGCTATTCAGAGGATGCGGAAATCACTAGTAAAGCTAGTGATAATCAACAATATACGGTGATAAATATAAATGTGGTAAGTTCAAAGACAGGCAAGCCATTATCATATTATCTATCACAGTATCTGTCAGCCGATCAGATGAAAAATACGGACAATTATATTCGAAAGGTGTATGCACCTTCAAATGGCAGTGAGAGTGACGGACTTGTATACTATTATCTGAATATGCCGGTAAAACAGGCATCACAATACTACGAGGATTATTATAATATAGACCACAGCAGTGCAGATTCAAAGCTTCAGAAGTATACAGCCTTTTACACAAAGTCAATACAGGTAAATGACGCGGCAAGCATATATACATCCGGAGATTACAGCCTGTATGATGGTTCAAATCTGTCACTTTTAAAAGGAATTGTTGACGGAGTGGATATGGATGCACAGTCAATAGAGCTCAAAAATACATATACTGCGCTTAGGAAGAGACTTATAACCTCTTACAACAGCCTTCCTCCGACCGCAGAGACTGCATCGTTGTTTACGAATATTGTACATGAGGACAATCTTAAGAAATTTACAGAGCATAAAACTGGGAAAAAACTCGAGGTTACGACAAACTATACTGATAAATACAACAAAGATGAAACCTACAAGGCGGTGGTTGTAGATGGAGACTATACATATCCACAGAGTGACAGCAAGGAAAATAAGAATGTAAGAATTATAGTTGCAACCGGCAATGTTACAGTCAATGCTGATTTTACAGGAACAATTATTGCAGGTAAAAAGATTTTTGTTAATAAACAGTGTACTGTATTAAACTGTCCGCAGGAAATTTTTAAAGCGCTTCTTCTTAAAGAGATAAAGACAGGCTCAAAGACTATGCATCTGTATGATGTATTTGATGATGGAGCTGATTATCTGGGAGGCATTACAAAGACCACTGCAAATGGCAGTGGAGATGCGGATATTGACTATTCTAGCCTTATAACCTACCAGAACTGGAAGAAAAACTGATATTGAAAGGGGAGAAAACCGATATGTCATCTAATAAAAAAAATAACAATAGGGGATTCTCCCTTGTTGAGCTTATAGTGGTTGTTGCAATAGGTGCGATACTTATTGGAGCATCGATTCTTTCAATTGCTTCCATATCAGGTACGGCGGCAAAGCAGTGTGCCAGAAATATTGAATCAATACTTAACAAAACTAAGGTTACCACAATGGGAAAGGATACGGCAGCCATTGAGCTTTATAAGGATGGCTCAGATGGAGCATATTACTATAAAGTCACTGTTACAAATGGTAAGGGTGAGACAACAGCGGAAACAAAAAAAATAGGCAGAAGTAATCTGGAAATCAGATATTCAGCGGATGTTTCAAAAACCTTTGTTGAAGCATCAAAGCTAGATGCTTCGAACCCGATAAAGATTGAGTTTGACAGAAGCTCAGGGGCGGAAAAAACTGATATCGGTAAAATCTGGGTTAAGCATGGTAGTACTGAGAAAACAATAACAATTTATAAAGAAACCGGTAAAATTGAGTGTAATTAGTGAATATAAGGGTGATTTATTATGTTAAGGATGAAAAAATATTTCGATGATGGAAATAAAAAATCAAACAGTGGATTTACGCTTGTGGAGCTTGTTGTGGTAATGGCTATCATGGGAATATTGGGGCTTGCTGTGGCAGGCTTTATTGGCTCAGGAACAAAGCAGTACAAGTATGCTTCAAAGGAGGTTGACCTTCAGTATGAGGCACAGCTGACCATGAACCAGATTGGAGATTTGCTCATAGATGCGCAAAAGAGTGTTAAGTTTGAGTCATCAGCTTCTTCACCGGCGGCAGTACAGGTTGCATCCGCAGGGAAAGAAGCTGTTGCATCGACTACAGGTAACGACCGCACACTTGTCATCACGGATGAGGATTGCATCTACAATGTCATTTTTAAGTCTGATGATGGTAAGCTGTATCTGCGCAAGGATAGTGTGGATTCAGCAGGCAATGTGACAAATAAGGGAGAGGAATCTCTGATGGCAGATTATGTGGCAGGCTTTGACGCAGAAGTGAGCGACACAGGAAACAGAAACTCAATCAGGCTGATTGTAGATTTTAAATCCGGTGACAAGAAGTATACCGCTACACAGAATTTTACTATGCGCAATAAGATTCCGGTGGGAAAAGATGTGGATTATGTGCCGGAGGATCCGAATGCAATTAAGGTTAGAATATATTATGGCGGAGTAGATGTTACAGATGATGAAGTGTCATATGAAATAAAAAAGGGTATTAAGAATGATCTGGAATTTAGGGCTGTCCTGTCAGGCGAAGATATAAAAAATTATGAGGTGGATTGGTCTGCAACAAAGGGGAATGCGAATAGAAATGATGTAGGTATATGTAAACTACATATAGATGAAAGTGAGACCACCAATAAAATTACACTTACTGCAACATCACAGCAGGACAAAACAAAATCAGCATCTACAACTATTGTTTTGAAGCATAGTATAGATATGTTAAAGCATTCGAATCCATATAATAATTCTGGAGCAACAAATGAAATTTGGTATGATAGTAAGCCGGAAGAATATAAAAACGATAATCTGACATGGCATATAGAAGTGAAGCAGTTGTTTGACGATGGAAGAACAGTGACGAGAAATGATTTGTTAAATTACTCAACAACTGAAATAGTAAGTGAGCAGCTAGGTACAGTATATAAAGACAAGGTAAACTATCATTACTATATTCCGATTGATGGTACATCCTATTACAGGGGAATGAAGGTATCATTGGGTAATGATTTGAAACCGGACAATAATTATAAGATAGATATATTGGTATGGCTGGAGTCTGAAAATCATTCGGATTTCAAATCAAATACTGTAATACTGAGAAACTATCAAAAATAAAGGAGCAGACACAATGAGCAAATTCAGAAAAAAAATAGTGGTTCCAATAACACTCATATTGGCAGTATGTCTTGTTGTGGGGACCCTTGTGATTTATGACAGTTTAACGAGTGTTGAGGCAAATGTTTCCTTCAATGGAATATTGAATATAGTAAGCTCGCACGGCAAGGACAGACCTTTCAACATAGTTGAGGTTGTTCCATCTAAGCAGGAATATAACAATATGGCTTCCATAGGCTATCTTATTGGAGGTCAGGAGCCTGTCAATTCAAGGCAAATGCTTTCAACCATAATTGGTGATAATGGTACTGGAATAGGTTCAGGAGCAATCTATCGCCCATACTGTATGTATCGTTTGTTTTATGAGGATTATCATGACTTTGTAACTGATGATGCAAATGATAAAAGTAGGCCACTATTTTGGTCACCGTATAGTGAAAGCTATACAAAAGGAGTTGATGATTGTAATACTCCTTTGGATCTTGCAGGGACGGAGACCCTTGAGGCCGGTGAAAACGGTACAAGGAACTATGAAATGGTCAGAAAAGATGGAGGCTCATACAGACTGGATACGGAGTATGTTCCGGCAGTTAAAGATGGAAATCCATGTGGTAATTATAATCAGAATGTGGATCATTATGTATATATGCCAGCCTCATTGGTGTCTGAGGACGGACAGGAGACGAAGCCGGTAAGAGGCTATTATGGAGTGGTGTTTAAGGAAGCTGATGAGCATATAAATATCACAAATTATGATTATTTTAATGCCAAAACAACAGACGGATTAAATCTTGATGTTACCAAAAAGGCTTATAAGGTTAAGAGTGCCTATGCTATTGCAGACCAGCATACCATGAATTCTATCGCAGAAAGTGATCCTCATGCAGCAATTTACCGTATTGACAACAGTGATATCAGTTTACCATATGAATATGCAGGTCTTGCGGAGAGCTATAAAAAGGCAGAAGGCGATGAAGCTCAGGCGGCAGACAAGGCTGATAATACAGAAGCTTCAAATACAGCGGATTATGATACATATACCTATTATACATTGCAGATGGAATATGTTCCTTCTGATGAGGTGGTAAATGAAGGTGTGACGTACTATGAGGTGGACGATGAAAAAACATTGTTTTTTGAGGATCAGTCCGGGGAATATGGCGCCGTATTGGATGAGAAGGAGCCTTACATTAATCTGAATCCGGATAACAGTCAGTCTGAAACCAGAAAGATGGGATATTTTAATATCAAAGAGGGTAGTCAGGTTTATAATTTTGCCGGTGAGGGCTGCGGTGAGTATGAAATTCAAAAAAAGGAAAACGGAGTTTTGGATCATCCTGTAAATGTTAGAAGAATATACACAAAGGGTGGTTTCACAAACAACGAGCTATTCAGAAACGGTGTATTTAATCAGGATGCCTCAGGTAAGAGTGATAATATGTCCTTTAACGTGCAGACAGTCACTCCGGCAGAGATGGACAATATAAACTGGTCTAACGTGGATTTACTCTATATAAGTGGAGGAGACGGCAGCGGCCGTGCTTCATATGGTAACAACAATGACATCAAGGGAAAGACTATATTTGATGTTGCTAAGAGAGTGCACGAGAGTGGATTCATGATGCCTGCTATTGTTGATTACAGTCTGGTAAAGGATAACGTTGATCAGCCGTGGAATTTTGGTAGTTGTACAAATATACAGCGTCTGGCAGCTCTTTTATGCTGTTCTAATTATGATGAGTTAGCTATTGATAAAATTGATCCAAGTCAGTATGAAGAGCCATGGTGCGTAAAATGGTATGATAATAATGGGGCGAAGATCAAGTTTGATACCAGAGTAGACAGTAATCATCCAAATGGCTACGTAAACGGCAATATTTATGTCATTCCGGGAAATATATATAAACAGCCAACAGAGAATGATAAAGGGCATGGAGCAGCATTTCTGTTACAGGATTTCAATACGTCATTTCTTGATTGTACAGGCAAGGATAAGACTGAGACTGACTTTGTAAATCAGGCCAGGAATCAGGGGTTTGGAGAGATAGCAGAGTATATTAATTCAGAGAATAAAATCAGAGACATAGAGAATAAGGCAGGGAATAAATATGAGCTGTTTGACAAAAAGATAAGCAAAGCAATAGTTATCAGCTATATTGTTGCCTATGCCGACAAGCGTCAGGAAGTTCAAGAAAAGACCAGTCTGAATGTACTTGATATTGAACCGGGAGCAGTTTCAGATAAAAGCACAAACGCGATTACCTATGATATGATAAAAAAATGGGTTGGAGCCGGAAATTGTCCTTCAAAGGAAAATGTGACAATTACCCGTGTCACAAGCTCAGAGTTTATTGGAAGGATTGAGGACCTCAATAATTATGACATGATTTATATGGGGCTTGTCTGTGATAATAACAATAAAGACGAAAACGGAAATACTGTTTACAATGATTCTGACATGAATGGATTAATTTATACAAATGTTGGAGATGTTGCGGTGGTTGATCCATCAGTTGTTGGTACTGGTCATGCGGGACTTCTTGAAAATGATTATTGGCATGATGGAAATAATAACAGAACTTGGTTGAATGATATTCTGACACCAATATCAGACGGGAAACATGCTCAGGCAATAAATACATACAGATATTCCGGAAATGACTTGACAGAGAAAAAGAAAGAACAACTGGAGAATTATGTAAAAGCTGGTTATCCGCTGGTGCTTGGTAAAGGAATTATTGATGAGAAGAGCCAAGTAAATGATGAGTATATTGATAACTGTTCGGTAATATATGAGTTCTTTAATAAGGTGATGAATCAAGAAAATGTATTTAATGTTGATTCTGACAATAATGTGTCAGCCGGATTTGTCAATTCACTGGCGGTTGAAAAGCCAAGAATTGTATTAAAGCAAATGGAGAAGGTTAAGCTCAATGGTGAATTAAAGAATGATACAGAGTTTGACGAGGTTAAGGATAATAAGCTTATATACGAGTTTACAGTAAATAATGATGGTGGAGTTGATCCGAATGCGCAGTTTGAGCTGTCTTTATTGCTTGATATCAACTCAGACGGTAAGTTTTCGGAAACTCAGGAAAAAATAGCTGCGAATGATATGAAGTTATACAGAGACGGACAGTTGGTTGAACCAACTAGGGCTGATGATCAAAGCTATGATTATTATATACAGGCAGGAACTATGAATTACAAGCTTGAATATGAGCTTCCAAACGGATATGTCGGAGTCATACCATGGAAGCTTAAGGCAAGTCAGGCTACAAACGAATTCAGATATGATTCAAAGAGCGGATATTTTTATCGTAAAAATACTGTGGAAAAAGAGAAGATTAAGATTCTTCAGATTGATACAGAATCAACATATGTAGTAAGAGATGAAAATGGTAATGTAGTAAAAGATGAACATGGTAATGATAAAACAGTTTCAACTTCAACCTTTAATATGGCTGATAATAAGACATTCAAAGATTTGTTGAGTAAGGTTGATGATTTTGATGTCAACATAGACCATGTTTATGCAAATGAATATGCAGACAAATATACAGATGGATATTTAAATCATTATGATATGATTGTTCTGGGATTTGGTGATATGTATTCTATAACCAATAAAAATGGATGTGTTGATGGTATCAGAAATTACATAAAGTCAGGCAAGCCGGTGTTGTTTACCCATGATACAACGTCATATGCAAGTGATTCTGTACATAATTATATCTGGGGATATGATTTCAACAAAATAATTCGTGATGTGGTTGGAATGGACCGTTATGGTATTCTGTCAAATGAGGGACTGCAATCAGGTGCAACACTGACCCAAAATGATCCCACACCAGTGCTCGTGAATGGCAGCTATAAAAGGATAGGTACGTTGTTTACAGAGGCAAAGGATTATGCAGAGAAAAATCATACGGATATTGCTTATAAACCAAAAAGCAATAAGAGTGTTATAGTCCGTCAGAATCAGGGGTTTACATATCTTGACCTGTCGAAATTTCAAAAACCAGATCGGGAATTTAATAAGTATTATTGCTATAAGGATTTTGCGCCATGTAGCGATCAATATGAGACGGAAAGTGCAATTCAGGTGAATGAGGGTCAGATTACAAGTTATCCGTTTAAGATTCCGGAGACACTGACTATAGCAATGACACACAGGCAGTATTATCAGCTTGATCTGAATCAGGATTCAGATAATGATGGTGAGAGTGATATTGTTGTATGGTACACATTGAGTGATGACAAAAAATATGGTACTGAAAACTGGCCGTATCATCCATATGATTCATCTCCGAAGGATGTCAGAAATAACTACTATATTTATACGATGGGGAATGTTACGTACTCTGGTGTGGGACATAGTACTGTAGGTTCATCAGAGGATGAGATGAAGCTATATATCAATACACTTATTGCTGCATACAGTGCAGGCACTCATGCACCATCGGTTTCTGTAAAGGAGGCGCCTGATGAAGGTGCAAGGGATTTGAACAATATTTATGTCACAATTGATGAGGCAATTGAGCAGGAGAATATTGCTAATAATGCAGATAACAATTCTGCTATTGTACATGATCCAAATGAGACAAATCCGACAGAAACAGTTTATTTTTCAATAAAGGACACCAATATGGTCAGAGGGCATGAGTATACGAATGAATATGTTGACTTTTGTGTTCCGGTTGAAAAGAGTGATTATGATGCCGCGCAAAATAATAATGCTATTAAGAATGACTATCTGACAGTTAATGATGGCAATAATGACAGCATCTATTTAAAAAAGGTGGATATAAATGTAGCCGCCGCAGATGACAATAGTGCATTCAACAGTGTAAAGACAACAGCACTTAAAAGCGGTATTATGTATAAAGCACAGATTCCTTTAAATCTGATGCCACAAGGCAAAAATTCACAGACAATATATGTTGTCGGATATAGTAAGATAAAGACAACTGCAAATGACAATCCACAAGTTACATCTACAGCATATAAGACCTTTAATATTCAAAGGGTAGGTCTTGCAGACCTCGACTAGCAACAAATAAAAACAGAGATCAATATATAGATTACCAATCATGTATATGGTCTCTGTTTTTTTACTGTTTCTTTATACTTTCTTTATTGAATTATCCGCGCTTATTGATAAAATAGATAGTATGCGCACGATTGCGGATATTTTTGCATTCGTGTATGGGGGATAATTAACCGGAAAGAAAGGAAACGTTTATGAGTAAAATTTTCAAAAACCTGATTCCATACTGGCGATGGATCATATTAATATTTGTTTTTCTCATTGCTCAGGCTTACTGTGATCTGGCTTTGCCTGCGTACACATCTGACATCATTGATGTTGGTATCCAGGATCATGGCATTGAGCATATCCTGCCAAAGGAGATTACATCGGAGGATTATCAGATGGCACAGACATTTATGCTGTCTGACGAGAAAGAAAAATTTACGGACTGTTACGAGGCGCAGGATGCTTCAAAATCTGATGACGGTGTGGCAAAATACAAGCTGACAGCTGATTCGGACACACTTGATAAGCTGGATGAGGAGCTTTTGGTTCCTCTTGTCATGGCATATCAGGCTTTTCAGTCGGGTGAGCAGATGGATGTGGATGCATCGGCTATCCCGCAGGGAGTAGCGCTCGATGATAACATGATAAAGCAGATAAGAAGCAAGGTGCAGGAAAAAATCGATGCGGTGGGTTCAGCTACTTTAAAGTCCATGGGTGTAACTTTTGCGACAAAGTGTGATGAGAATGCAGGAATCGACGTGGATGCCAATCAGGTTGCTTATCTGTGGAAGGCAGGAGCCAAGATGGCAGCCTTTGCAGCAATTATGCTTATAGCAGCATGTGTTGTAGGTTTTGCGGCTTCAAAGGTCGGTGCCGCTGTCGGCAGGGATTTGAGGGAGAAGACCTTTTCAAAGGTTGTAGGTTTTTCAAATGCCGAGATTAACAAATTCTCTACGGCATCACTGATTACGAGAAGCACGAACGATATACAGCAGATTCAGATGGTTACTACTATGATGCTTCGTATGGTGCTTTACGCGCCAATCGTTGGTATCGGTGGTATCATCAAGGTGGCACAGACCAAATCCGGCATGGAGTGGGTGATTGCCATTGCGGTTGCTGCCATCATGGTTTTTATTTTCACACTGGTTGGCATTGCTATGCCAAAGTTCAAGATTATGCAGAGTCTTGTAGACAAGGTAAACCTTGTTTCTCGTGAGATTCTTACAGGTCTTTCCGTTATCAGGGCTTTCGGCCGTGAGAAGGAGGAGGAAAAGAGGTTTGATGAGGCTAACCGTGAGCTTACACGCACACAGCTGTTTACAAACCGTGTCATGACCTTTATGATGCCGGGTATGTCCATGATCATGTACTGCATCACACTTGGTATCGTGTGGGTTGCAGCAGGCAGAATAGACAAGGGTTCTATGCAGGTAGGTACCATGACTGCGTTTATTACATATGCCATGATGATTGTTATGTCATTCCTCATGCTTTCAGCCATGTCCATCATGCTTCCGAGAGCTGGTGTTGCGGCAGAGCGTATCGATGAGGTTATAAAGACAAACAGCACTGTAAATGATCCAAAAGAGCCTGTTACTGAGGCTGATCACAGAGGTGTTATCCGTTTCAACCATGTGGATTTCAGATATCCGGGAGCAAAGGAGGATGTGCTTTCAGACATTGATTTTGTGGCGGAGCCGGGCAAAACCACAGCTATCATCGGAAGTACCGGCTGTGGAAAGTCTACACTTGTAAACCTGATTCCGCGTTTCTATGACGTGACTGGAGGCTCAATAGAGCTTGATGGACACGATATCAGAGACTACACACTAAGCGAGCTTCGCGAGTCAATAGGCTTTGTTCCGCAGAAGGGTATTCTTTTTTCGGGAACCATCGCCTCAAACCTGCGCTTTGGTAAAGCAGACGCGAGTGATGAGCAGATAAAAAAGGCTGCGGATATCGCACAGGCTTCTGAGTTTATCGAGACAAAGAATGACAGGTATGAAAGCTCAATCGCACAGGGCGGCTCAAACGTGTCAGGTGGTCAGAAGCAGAGGCTTGCCATAGCAAGAGCTATCGCAAAGGACCCTCATATTTATGTGTTTGATGACAGCTTTTCAGCACTCGATATGAAGACTGACGCGCGTCTGCGTGCAGCCTTAGCAGAGGTTACAGAGAGTGCTTCCGTTATTATCGTGGCACAGCGTATCAGCACGATTATTCATGCTGACCAGATTCTCGTGCTCGATGACGGTAAAATCGTAGGAAAAGGCACCCACGAGGAGCTTCTTAAAAATTGCGATGTATATATGCAGATTGCACAGTCACAGCTTTCAGCCAGGGAACTTGGAATTGATGATAACAAAAAGGAGGGCATGTAAGATGAGTGAGAATAATAACGAACAGTTTAAGATGCCTCCTAAGAGGCCAAGAGGGCCAATGGGACGTGGCCCCGGAATGGTCACAGAAAAGGCCAGGGATTTCAAGGGCTCTACAAAGAAACTCATAAAGTATCTCGGCAGATACTGGGCTGCTATCATTGCAGTTATGATTTTTGCAGCAGTTTCGACTGTCTTCTCCGTTGCAGGACCGAAGGTCATGGGTAAAGCCACCACTGCGCTTGCCGAGGGACTCATGAACAAGATTGCAGGAACAGGCGGCATAGATTTTGATTATATTGCAAAGGTTCTTTTGTTTACGCTGGCTTTATATGTGGTGAGTGCCATCTTTATGTTTGCCCAGGGACTTATCATGACAGGCATCACGCAGAAGACCTGCTACAGGATGCGTAAGGACATCACGAGCAAAATCAACCGTATGCCGATGAAGTATTTCGAGTCAAGGACATATGGTGAGGTACTTTCGCGTATCACAAACGATGTGGACACACTCGGACAGAGCTTGAACCAGAGTATCACACAGATTATTACATCTGTTGCCACTTTGGTCGGTACACTGGTCATGATGCTGTCTATTTCACCGCTCATGACGCTGATTTCACTCGTTATCCTGCCAGTTTCGATGATACTTATTTCGTTTGTCATAAAGCATTCACAGAAATACTTCAGACAGCAGCAGGAGTATCTGGGACACATAAACGGACAGGTCGAGGAGGTGTACGGAGGCCACCTCGTCATAAAGGCATATAATAAAGAGGCAGAGACTGTAAAGACCTTTAAGGAGGCCAACAATGTGCTCTACAAATCCGCATGGAAATCACAGTTCCTTTCAGGACTTATGATGCCTATCATGCAGTTTGTAGGAAACTTAGGATATGCGGGAGTAGCCATCTCAGGTGGTATACTTGCCATAAAGAATGTCATCACAATCGGTGATATCCAGGCATTTATACAGTATGTGAAGAATTTCACACAGCCAATCCAGCAGATAGCGCAGGTGGCAAACCAGCTTCAGTCGATGGCGGCTGCATCTGAGCGTGTATTTGAGTTCCTCGATGAGGAGGAAGAGGATATAACAGTGGAAAATCCTGTAAAGCCAGACCATATCGAGGGAAGTGTAGAGTTTTCGCATGTACACTTTGGTTATAATCCTGACCAGATCATCATCTATGATTTTTCTGCAAAGGTAAAGCCGGGACAGCAGGTTGCTATCGTTGGACCGACAGGAGCGGGAAAGACTACCATGGTCAAGCTTCTTATGAGATTTTATGATGTAAGCTCAGGTGCCATTCTTGTAGACGGACATGATATCAGGGATTACAACAGAGCCGATCTGCGAGATGCATTCGGCATGGTATTGCAGGACACATGGCTCTTTAAGGGCACCATTATGGAAAATATCCGCTACGGCCGTCTGGATGCCACAGATGAGGAGGTCATCGCGGCAGCAAAGGCAGCACATGCGCATCACTTTATCCAGACATTGCCGGGGGGCTACGATATGGAGCTCAACGAGGATGCATCCAATGTGTCACAGGGACAAAAGCAGCTTTTGACAATAGCAAGAGCCATTCTTGCAGACAATCCAATCCTTATCCTTGATGAGGCCACATCCTCTGTCGATACACGTACAGAAATCCGTATCCAGAAGGCACTCGACAATCTGATGAAGGGCAGAACAAGCTTTGTCATCGCCCACAGGCTGTCTACTATCAAGAATGCCGATATGATTCTTGTCATGAAGGACGGAGACATTATCGAGCAGGGTACACACGATGAGCTTCTTGCAAAGAACGGATTTTACGCAGAGCTGTATAACTCTCAGTTTGAAGAATAGAGAAAGCACGGGTATCGTGCAGTTTTGCGAATATGCGTGGGCTGAATGGTTACATAAAATAAAAAAAAAATACGCTCTCGACAAAATTCGACAAAATGTGTTATCATAAAAGCATACAATTTGTTTTGACATGACAGTAATTGGCGGCATAGGAGAGTTTGATGAGCACTTTAAATGTCGCAGTAGCAGACGAAAAGAAAAACATGCAGAGTTTATTAAAGGGCATGGAGTTTTTAGGAACAGCAAGAAGTAGTGATGAAGCATACAGCATGATAAACGGTAATGACGGTTCTGATGTGGTACTTGTGTATGTAAAGAGAGCATCCGGTGACACTGAGCCACTTGATGATACATATATGGAGAAAAAATCCCTTGAGACACAGGTGACGGATATCATTCATGAGATAGGTGTTCCGGCTCATATAAAGGGATATCAGTATCTGAGGACTGCGATAGTGATGTGCGTTGAGGATATGGAGATGCTTAGCTCGATCACAAAGCTTTTGTATCCCACTATTGCAAAGAAGTACAAGACTACCTCAAGCAGGGTGGAGAGAGCCATAAGGCATGCTATCGAGGTGGCATGGAGCAGAGGCAGGATGGATACGATAGACTCCATGTTTGGATACACTGTAAACTATGGTAAGGGCAAGCCTACCAATTCGGAGTTTATTGCCCTGATTACAGACAAAATACGTCTAGGGATGTAAAAATCGTCATTATAGACAAATAAAACCACGTTTTGATAAATTTACTAGGCAAAATGTACTCCCGCGTGATATAATATAGTATACATTCTATTGGTTTCAGGATGTATACTATATTTTTTATCAGATTAATCGTTGTTTAAATAACTGTAATCTGTGGGAGGTTTCAGCATGGACAAAATTAAAATATTAATGACCGCATCAGAGGCAATACCTTATATGAAGACAGGTGGACTTGCTGATGTAGTGGGATCTTTACCAAAATATTTTGACAAGGACAGATATGACGTGAGAGTTATACTTCCGAAGTACAAATGTATGGATGATAAATTACTGCCACAGCTTAAGTTCGTCTGTCATTTTTATGTCAATCTCAACTGGCGCAGGCAGTATGTGGGAATTTTTACATCGCAGTATGATGGTGTGACATATTATTTTGTTGACAATGAGTTTTACTTTGCAGGAGATAAGCCATACAACAATATATACGAGGATGTGGAGAAGTTTGCTTTCTTTTCAAAGGCGGTGCTTGAGGCTTTGCCGGTTATAGATTTTGCCCCGGATGTGATACATTGTAATGACTGGCAGACAGGACTCTTGCCGGTTTTTCTAAAGACAGTGTACGGCTCAGACAATTTCTATGCCGGTATAAAGACAGTCTTTACCATTCACAATATGAAGTTTCAAGGGCGCTGGAAGATTAAAGAGGTGGCTGATGTTACAGGACTTCCGGAGCACATTTTTAATTCAGGAGAGCTGGAGTTCTATGGTGAGGCTAATTATTTAAAGGGCGGCATAGTATATGCAGATGAGATTACGACTGTCAGTCCGACATATGCAGATGAAATCTGTACACCTGAGGGCGGCGAGGGCCTGGATGGCCTGATGCTTGAGCGGCGCAGGCATTTGAGAGGCATTGTAAACGGTATAGATTATGATGTCTTTAATCCTATGAAGGATACATATCTGGATAAGCATTTTTCTGTAAGGGAATTGAGTGGAAAGATCGTTAATAAGCGTCAGCTGCAGGAGAAGTATGGTCTGGCTGTGGATAAGGATGTCATGCTGATTGGAATAGTTTCGCGTCTGACAAATCAGAAGGGCTTTGATCTGGTGGCATATGTGATGGAGGAGATGCTTTCCACCATGAATGTACAGTTTATAGTGCAGGGCACAGGAGAGCAGCAGTACGAGGAGATGTTTAATTATTTCCATGGCAAGTATCCGCAGAAGCTTGGAGTATATATCGGCTACTCAGAGGAAAATGCACATGAGATATATGCAGGCTGTGACGCATTTCTCATGCCGTCTCTTTTTGAGCCGTGCGGCTTGAGCCAGCTCATGTCTATGCGATATGGTACGCTGCCTATAGTCAGGGAGACCGGTGGTCTTAAGGACACTGTAGTGCCGTACAATGAGTACGAGAATACGGGCGATGGCTTTTCCTTTGCCAATTATAATGCGCATGATATGCTGCATGTCATCAAATATGCTCTTGATGTGTTTGAAAACCATAAGGACAGATGGCAGGAGATGATGCAGCGCGCCATGAGGCATGATTTCTCATGGAAGGCATCTGCGAAAGAGTATGAGAAGCTTTACGACATGCTGCTTGGCAACTAGTACATAGCTCTGCAAATAACAGGCCAATAACTTTCATGAATTTCCAACTATGTTCTTAGAAAGTAAAATACCGGATACATATCTATGATATGATATCCGGTATTTTGTGTTATCGGGTTATATGATTATCAGTAGACAGTGTCTGTTTTACTATCGTATATGTAGTACCTCTCGCCGAGTACTTCCTCGTCGCGTACCTCTGTAGAGTTTACCTCACAGATGAATTCGCTTAGGTTGCAGACATCTATATCGCTATCCAGCGGCATTACCAGAAACTCATGGATACTGCTTGGTATGAGCAGCATATTGCCGCCGAGCTTTTTTGCCAGCGAGCTTAGCACACCCGGGTAGAGTATGGCGGATGCGCCGTTTGTCTGCCTGCTGTTTGTAAGGATATACATAGGCAGGCTGTCAAAATCACAGACTGCGCGCATCTGATTGGCATAGCCCGGACATTTTTTGGCAAGAAACTCTGCCATGTTGATTATTGAGCATGGAAGTATCCTTGGTGTATTTTGCATTGAGGCGCGGATTAGTGTTTCTGTATCTATGCCCCAGCGTGACAGAAGCGCATCTGTGACTGTAATGGTGCCAAATTCAGGCAGTTCTGCTCCCACATATACTTCAAATATGATGGCAAAATCCAGATATTTGATATAGGGCACGTCCTTTAGCTGCTTTTGGTTTTTGTCGTAGCTTATGAGCTGGAAAATTATTTTCTCCTTTACCTTGGAAAAATCATCACAGAAGCTTATGTCAAAATCTTCAGTTGGCTTGAAATCATTGTAGGTGGATAAAATTGCATCGAGAATAGAATCAATGGATACACCATCAAGATACCAATGGTAGTAAGGATTGAGATAAATAGTCGGTGCTATATTGAATTTGGGATTGATAATCACCAATCCGTCGTAGATCATCCCGTTGTTCTTTTTGACAGGATGGATGGTAAGCTTGAAATTATTGTCAAGTCTTGCGGTTATTTCTGTTTCTATAGTATGTAAAAACTCCGTGTATTTCATGAATCTCCTTGCGGAGCATAAAAATATCGGATCTCGTGGAAAAGTAAAACCCACGAAGCAGGGCGCTTCGTGGGTTTTACTCTATCATTGTTTGTTGAAGTTTGCAATATGTATTTTTGTACAATTTTTAGACTTCATTTTTGTGATATCATACAAAATACAGCTGCGCAATCCATTTTTAATCTGATTTGAGCCTCTGCCACAGTGTGTTGTAAAGTGTTGCGTCATCATCATTTAAAGCTCTGTATACTTCACAGTTTTTGAGCATATCGGAAGGAGGATTAATCGCCTCATTTTCCTTCGTTTCTGCATCCTGGTTTTCGATGACAGACTGGATAGGTGATGCATAGTATACATATTCAAAGTTGAGCTGTGCCGGCTCATCACTGCAGATATAGTTCAAAAATTCCTGTGCGCCCTCTTTATTCTTGCATGTCTTTGGAATAAACCATGAGTCAATCCAGAGGTTTGAGCCCTCCTTTGGCACGATATAGTCCAGGTTATCGTTTTCAGCCATGGCTGCAGCTGCCTCACCGGAGTAGCACACTGCGATTGCCGCATTTTCAGCAACCATCTCATCACAGGTTTCATCCACGTAGTAGGCGAGCACATCACTGCTTTGTTTGTTCAGTATATCAAATGCTTCATCGAGCTTTGCTGTGTCTGTCTCGTTTATCGAGTAGCCAAGTGTGCGAAGGGCTGGAGTAAAGGCATCACGGACAGAATTAATCATAATCATGTTGTCCTTGTATTTGCCGTTCCACAGGCAGTCCCAGGTATTTAGGTCTGATGCATCAGCCATCTTTTTATTGTATAGTATACCGAGTGTGCCGTAGAAATAAGGCACAGTATACTCATGTGTCGGGTCAAAGGATGCGGACATGTCGATTATATCCTGATTTACATTTTGATAGTTTGGCATTGAGCTGTAGTCTATCTTGTTGACCTCACCTTCACTTATGAGCTTCTCGATGATGTAGTCAGAGGTGCAGATGACATCGTAATCGATGGCACCGGACTTGTACTTTGTGTACATCTCCTCAGGCTCCTCGTATTCCTCGTATTTAATGGTGATTCCGGTTTCCTGCTCGAAACTGTCGATTACTGATTCATCGATGTATTTACCGTAGTTTAGCACTGTTATGGCATTGTCATTGTTCGTGCCTCCGGCGCTTATGGTAAATACCGAAAAGCAGCCGATTACGAGTACTGCAACAATTGCGATGCTCACACTACGCTTTACGATGCGCAGCTTTTTAGCCCTTGCAGGCTTCTTTGAGGCGCTGACAGGTATCTGGTTTGAGTTGATGTTTACCACAACCAAAAGCAACAGCACTGTGAAGAAAAGTATGGTTGACAGAGCATACAGCTCCGGCTTTACACCCTTTTTCAGCTCTGTGTAGAGCATGGTTGAGAGTGTGTTTACTCCGGCACCCTTCGTAAAGTAGGTGATGGAGAAGTCATCGAGTGACATTGTGACCGCCATCATAAAGCCGGAGAACACTCCGGGGCTTATTTCAGGCCAGGTGACCTTGAAAAATGCATATAGAGGTGATGCGCCCAGGTCAAGTGCGGCCTCATAGGTGTATTTGTTGGTCTGCTTGAGCTTTGGAAGCACATTGAGTATCACATAAGGGATATTGAACGTGATGTGTGCGATAAGCACTGTCACAAAGCCCAGATTCATGAATTTTACAAACAAAAGCATCATTGAGATACCGGTCACGATATCTGCATTGAGCATCGGGATGTTTGTAGCGCCCAGATAGATTGTCTGGTTACGTTTCTTCATGGCGCTTATACCCATGGCTGCGAGAGTTCCTATTATTGTAGAAATCACAGCTGCAAGCAGCGTAATCTGCAGTGTTGTAGAAAATGCCGACATAATCCGCTCACTCTGAAAGCACTTTATGTACCAGTCGAGCGTGAAGCCTCCCCATTTAACCTTGGATTTGGAGTTGTTGAAGGAGAGTACTATTAATACAACGATAGGTAGATACAGAAACAAAAAAATAAGTCCCATATATACCCTTGATGCTATTTTTTTTACCATAATGCGCTCTGGTCTCCTTCCTTATCAAACAGATTGACGAGTGCCATGCTGATTAACACGAATACCATGAGCACGAGTGAGAGACCGCTTCCTGCGCCCCACTGCGAACCATGGACGAAATCCTGTTCTATGATATTTCCGATGAGCAGGACCTTGCCGCCACCGAGTATCTGTGAGATGGCAAAGGATGTGAGTGATGGCACGAAAACCATTACGATTCCGCTTATGACACCGGAAATTGTAAGTGGCAGTATAATCTTGAAAAGTATTGTGACTTTGTTTGCACCGAGGTCAAGAGCCGCCTCAATCCAGTCGTTTTTGATTCTGGTCATGGAGTTGTATATAGGCAGCAGCATGAATGGCAGAAAGTCATAGACCATGCCAAGCACGACTGCTCCGGAGGTATTCATGATGTTGAAGCCCGGCAGTCCGAGAGTGGTGAGTATCGAGTTGATGACACCGTTTTTGGACAAAAGCTGCTTCCATGCGAGTATTCGAAGCATAAAGTTCATCCACATAGGAAGCATGAAAACAAATACCACAAAGCTTTGGTTTTTAATCTTTAAGCCGTTTAAAATCATCGCAAGCGGATAGGACAGCACCAGGCATATTATGGTGCATATGATTCCAAGCCGTAGGGATAAAAGCAGTGCCTTGATATTGGTGTGCTGCGCTATTGCAGCCACATATTCAAATGTGAAGCCTCCGTCAGAGCCTTTAAATGCATAGTACACAATCATGAAAAGCGGAAGTATGATAAATCCGATAATCCATATGAGGTATGGCCCTGCGAGCAGCTGTTTCTTTATTTTAGACATCTATCTCCACCGCCTTTTCATCTGAGGACTCAGGCTTGTGCATTACCTGGATATTAAATGGAATCACCTTGATACCCACATGACTGCCGACCTCTACATATTTGGTGGTGTGTACCATCCAGTCGTAGCCGTTTGCCTTTACCTCAAGCTCATAGTGCACTCCCTTGAAGATATTTGACACGACATCGCCCTGCATGTAGCCGTCCTCCGCAGGCACCAGCTCCACATCCTCCGGGCGGATGACTATATCGACAGGCGTGTTCTCACCAAAGCCCTCGTCCACACAAGGCATCTTTACACCGAGTATCTCGACAAGCTTATCCTTTATCATAACACCGTCGATTATATTACTGTGCCCGATAAAATCAGCGACAAAGGCATTTTCAGGCTCATTGTAAATGTCCTCTGGTGTGCCAATCTGCTGGATATAGCCCTGATTCATGACTACGATGGTGTCAGACATGGTAAGCGCCTCCTCCTGGTCGTGTGTGACGTAGACGAAGGTGATACCGAGCTCATTTTTGAAGCGGATAAGTTCATACTGCATGCTCTGGCGCAGCTTTAAGTCGAGAGCGCCAAGAGGTTCGTCTAACAGCAGTACCTTAGGCTCGTTTACAATAGCTCTTGCAATAGCGATACGCTGCTGCTGGCCTCCGCTAAGAGAATCCACAGAGCGGTTTTCAAAGCCGTCGAGATTGACGAGCTTTAATGCATACTTTATTTTGTCATCAATGTAAGCCTTGCTTTTTTTCTTTATTTTAAGACCAAACGCGATGTTTTCAGCTATTGTCATATGAGGGAAAAGAGAGTATTTCTGGAAAACAGTGTTCAGATTTCTCTCGTTTGCAGGCACATTTGTGATGTCCTTTGAATCAAACATGATTTTTCCCTTGTCCGGTGTCTCAAAGCCACCGAGCATGCGAAGTGTGGTGGTCTTTCCGCAGCCTGATGGTCCAAGCAGCGTCAGAAACTCGTTCTCCCTGATGTATAGATTTAAATCGTCGAGTACAACATTGCCGTTGTATGACTTTGTGATATCGATAAAATCAATTAATTTCTTTCCCATGGTGTAAACCTTTCTCATGTAATTATAGTATTGGTAGGAACTGTATGTTTATAATTTGCTGCTGTACACACTAAAAATGTGGCCGGCAGTAATTACAGCCCTATAAAAGAGCTTCTGCAGTGGAAGCGTCAGAAGCTTGGAGGATTGCTGACCCATATGAGCATGGCATCCTTTGAAGACTTATTTTCAATAAAATGCTTCTTACCGGCTTTAAAATAAAAGGACTCACCGGCCTTTACGGTGTGCACTTTGCCACCATAGCAAAGCTTCACTGTGCCCTTTATCACATATCCAAACTCCTCACACTCCTGAGGCAGATATATTTCAGAACTGCCACCCGGATGAAGAGTGAGCCTGACAGGCTCCATGGAGCGGGTCTGTGCGTTTGGAATGATCCATTCCACCTTGCTGTTTTTTTCCTCGTCAATTTTCTCGAAATAGTCGTTTGCCTTGTATACAATCTGCTCAGGTTCCGAATCCGTAAAAAACTCCGCCGGTGTCATACCCAGGCACTGGATGATATCAAGCAGGGTGCCGACTGACGGTGAATTCTGATTTCGCTCGAGCTGGGAGATAAATCCCTTCGTCAGCTCAGCCCTGTCAGCAAGCTCCTGCTGGGTAAGTCCGTACTGGATACGAAGCTCCTTCATACGATGTCCGATATCCATGTTTACTTCCTTTTCTAATATACTTTACGTTATATTTACTGTAGGCTTAATGATAGATTTTTTGTTTACTAAAAATAAACCAACGAGATAATTTTAATATATTTTTTATAAATGTCAAGGGGATTTTTTGTAATAAAAAAACACCTCATTCAGTTTTGAATGAGGTGTTTTTTATGTATGAAGCCGATAACCGGGATCGAACCGGTGGCCTACGCATTACGAGTGCGTCGCTCTACCTACTGAGCCATATCGGCAAGCTATATTATATTATCAGATATAAGAGTGTATGTCAAATCAAAATTTTGAGGTGAAATCTTTAGAGAGATAATTATAGAAAGGTATTGACATTAAAATGTATATAGTGTATATATAACACATGAACAGTTAATAAATACAGTACGGAGGTAGCATATGAAGCTGATGCAAAATTCAGGAGTGCCCATCTATCAGCAGATAGCGGACAGCTTCAAGACAGATATTTTGGCCGGCAGGTATGAGCAGGGGGAGTTCCTTCCGTCTATAAGAGGGCTGGCAAAGGACTTGAAAATCAGTGTGATAACCACGATGAAGGCTTATGAGCAGCTTGCAGATGAGGGACTCATCACAGCGGCGCAGGGCAAGGGCTTTTATGTCAATGCACAGGACAGTGAGATGATAAAGGAACAGCACCTGCGCAAGGTGGAGGAGTCGCTGACAGACGCGATAGCCGCAGCTGAGGTAGCAGGAATCTCGAACGACGAGCTTAAGGGAATGCTTGAGGCGTTGCTTGATGTAGAATGACAGGAGTGGATTGGTTATGATTATGGATAGCTATAAACAATGAAAAATTTAAGTAAGAATTAGTTCATATTTAAATAATGATATGAAAACGAGTCAGGAGGAATGAAAATGACAACAAAGAATGCAATTGAGGCAGCAAAAATCACAAAGAAACTTAAAAATTTTACACTGGATGTGGAGAATTTCGCAATACCACAGGGCTTTGCCACAGCCTTAATCGGAGAAAATGGAGCAGGAAAGACAACACTTTTAAATATATTAGCAGGAATCAGGCTTGACTATAAAGGTGAAATCACTTATTTCGGACAGTATTCTGATAAACAGAAGGAAAACTCGGGAGATATTAAAAACCGCATAGGCTACACAGGTTCGGGCAAGTATTATCTGCCACAGTGGACAGTTAAAGATATCGAGGAAATCAGCAAGCTGATGTTTGATGATTTTTCCGCAGATGATTTTCACAGATATTGTGAGGAGCTTGCAATATTTTCACATGGCAGCATTGATATGAAAAAAGCCAACAGTTCATTTTCGGATGGTATGAAGATGAAGCTCATGTTGGCAGGAGTCATGGCGCGAAAGACTGACCTTCTTTTGCTGGATGAGCCGGCATCGCCGCTTGATCCGCTGATGAGAGATAAGCTGTGTCAGATGATTGGCGAGTATATCCATGAGGGCAACGGTAAGCGCAGTGTATTTTTCTCTACGCACAATATCTCAGATATGGAAAATATCACCGATTATGCCATTATAATGGAAAACGGACAGATTGTGGAGCAGGGCTTTGTTGAGGATTTGAAGGAAAAATATATCCTGATTAAAGGAGATGCAGCAGATACAGAGGCTGCCGGTAAGGTGCTTTATTCAATGACCAAAAACCCGTATGGCTTCGAGGGCATATGCTTGGCGGAAAACATAGATAAGCTCGCAGGACTTAATGTTACAAAGGAGATTCCGACACTTTACCAGATAAGCGTTGCGGTCATGAAAAATAACACAAAGATTGTGATGCGCTAGTGCGAGGTGAGGTGTTATGAAAAATATGTCAGGAAGTATGAATGAAAAAATGTTTTCACAGGAACATGATACTGAAAGAACAATTAATAAAAAAGATAACAAAGCAAAGAATGAAGTTCTAACATACATCAGGGATTACCGTGTTATGACTAATCTCAAGTATCGTCTTATAACAAATATACTGATTCCGGTTTTAGCAATTTTTACATCAATGCTAATTGCCTGTTCGAAAACAGTCTGGGCATGGATTGGAGTTATAGTAATTGTTTATGATTTTTATATGATGTGCGAGGTGGTGCAGGACTATTTCTGCTTCGGCTGTATGTGCAAGAAGAATGCATTTGGCATGCATTTTTTAAAGACAGGTTTTAACGGAGTAAGATACTTTGAGAATGCAGTTCTTGTGGATATACTTATAAGACCGCTGCGTATTGGAATTACAATACTCATTGCTTCAATACCATTTATTAAATTTGGAGTTAATATCTGGTCGATATTTGACATTATTATGATATCTTCAATTGTTTCGGTTGGCTCATTAAATATATTCAGATACATGGATATGGGAATGTATATTTATCTGCTGGCGCTTATAGTTATCTTCCCGGCAATTGCAGGTAGTATAGCTGTTTTGATTTATGGCGGGAGAATGTGGTTTATCGCACCTGTGTTAGCAGTGGTGCTTGTAGGAGCGATAGCAGCGACATATTATCATATGATGGTGCGTATCCGCAGATCATATGTTGATGTGTAGAGGCATTTTAAATTGGAAAGTATATTTGAAAAGGAGAAATATTATGCTGAAAGATATTAAATTAGGATTTAAATTATTGAGATATGGCTATAAACTGAAGCTGAATGTGATCATGCTTGTATTCTTTGCAGTATTCGGAATTGCATCCGATATAATGAGCAAAGGAACTACAATCATAGGCGGTGTATACTTTATGATGAGTGGTATGTTCACATTCCAGCTCATCATGTCGATGGATGTGTCAGAGCTTATCCAGTCCACATCACTGAAAAAGAAGCTGCAGATATACATTCCGGTGATGTCAAGCACGGTAATCAATCTTGTTATTTTTACATTTCTGGTGGTAGAAAGAGTCATTCTGATACAGTATGGAGTGGCAGATAAGACGCAGCTTATCTACACACTTTTTACGATTGATGTTGTACTGTTTGTAGTATATCTGTACACAAGCATATGCTATAAGTATTATGTACTTGGCTTTATCGTATTCATGGTTTTGTTTATGGGCGTTTTTACTGTGTTTTCAGGAGCAGCGTTTGTGCCGGTTTCTAATGCTGTTTTTAAGCTTGGACTCCCGGTGGTGGCATTGCTAGGCTATATTGCTATTTTGGCAGGTGGGGCGTTTGAGATATTGATAGGAGAGCTTCTTTACAAGAAGCCTTTGTCAGAATTCGCATTCAGGGGATTTTTCCGTGATGCAAAGTAGTGATGTTACTGTTCCCACATAACAGTGTGACAAACAACATAGTGATTTCAAAAAATAAGAAATATTTGTGTAAAAATATTGAAAAATTGATCGCTTTGTAGTATGTTATCATTGTCGGTGCAAAGCCGGCAATGAGACTAATTAACATATTATCAGGAGAAAAATATATTAAATGGATAGTGACAGTTATAGTAAACAACAGTTAGACGACTTGTTTATGGATATGATTGCCTACTATGATGGCGATCCAAAGAGAATCCAGCATTTCACCAAGGTGCACAGCTATGCAAGGCTTATCGGTATAGGAGAGGAGCTTGATGATGCCTCGCTCTTTATACTTGAGGCAGCGGCTTACACACACGATATCGGCATACGTGTGGCGGAGGAGAAGTATGGCAGGTGCGATGGAAAGCTTCAGGAGCAGGAGGGACCGATAATCGCTCAGAAGATGCTCTCACAGCTTGGCTTTGAGAATTACATAGTTGAAAGAATTTGTTTTCTCATAGGTCACCATCACACATATGACAATATAGATGGTCTTGATTATCAGATACTCGTTGAGGCTGATTTCCTCGTAAATCTGTATGAGGATGATGCGGGAAACCGTGCAATCGACAAGGCATACAAGCGCATATTCAAGACTGAAACAGGAAAAAAGATTTTTAGACTAATGTTCGGATATGAAGAAGAGGATTAGTATGAGCCGGGCCGGGAGGAGACTTCCGGCCCTTGTTCGTATTATGCAGCTTATATCAGAAATAGTAATTAATCAGAATAGTAAATATGCAGAATAGTTACCTGAAATAATATTTGGGGATATGTCAAAAATTTTTGAATTTTGAGAAAGAAATAATATAATATGGCAAACAAAATAAATTATCAAAAATTAATGGAAGATTTAATAAAAGAAAATTGCATGGACAATAACTGCACTCCACGTCTTTTGCTCCATAGCTGCTGTGGACCGTGCAGCACGTATTGCATACAGACTCTCTCGGAGTATTTTGATGTGACTGTGTTTTATTACAATCCAAACATTTACCCACCAGAGGAATATCACATGAGAGCACAGGAGCAGAAGCGCTTTATAGATGAGTTTCCGGTGAAAAATCCGGTTCACTTTGTGGAGGGTGTGTACGACACCAAGCGCTTTTACGATATGGCACGCGGCATGGAGGCTGTGCCTGAGGGCGGGGAGAGGTGCTTTAAGTGCTACAGGCTGCGTCTTGAGGAGAGTGCACAGTATGCAAGGGAGCATGGCTTTGATTTTTTTACAACGACACTTTCCATCAGCCCGTTGAAGAATGCCGAAAAGCTCAATGAGATAGGAAAAGACTTAGAGAGCCAATATGGAGTGCGATATCTTTTCTCTGATTTTAAGAAGAAAGAGGGTTATAAAAAGTCCACGGAGATATCAAAGCAGTATGATATGTATAGGCAGTACTACTGCGGTTGTGTATTTTCCAAGGAGCAGCGTGACAGAGAGATTGCAGCACGTGGGTGAAAATGTGGTTGCGTGACAGCAAAAATTATTATATAATTTAGCACAGTAAAGCGGCTGTTTAGAGCAGGCGGCGGTATCACATCTTATTTTCATATAATACATTGTGATACATGAAAATAAATCATCATTTAATAATCAAGGAGGAATCTCATGGCACAGTTATGGGGAGGACGTTTCACAAAGGAGACAGATCAGCTCGTTTACAATTTCAATGCGTCCATTTCATTTGATCAGAAGTTTTATAAAGAGGATATAGAGGGCAGCATCGCCCATGTTACGATGCTTGGAAAGCAGGGCATCATCTCACAGGCAGAGAGCAACGATATAGTGGCTTGCCTAAAGCAGATACTTAAGGAGGTAGAGTCAGGGGAGCTTGAAATCAGCTCAAAGTATGAGGATATCCACAGCTTCGTTGAGGCTACACTCATAGACAGGCTTGGTGACACAGGAAAGAAGCTTCACACAGGCCGAAGCAGAAACGACCAGGTCGCTCTTGATATGCGTCTTTTCACCAGAAAGACAGTGAAGGAGACTGATGATGAGCTTAAGGAGCTTTTAGCTGTTATCCTTAAGATTATGAAGGAAAACACACAGACTATCATGCCGGGCTTTACACATCTGCAGAAGGCCCAGCCAATCACTCTGGCTCACCATATGGGCGCATATTTTGAGATGTTTAAGAGAGACAGATCAAGACTGTGCGATATATATAAGAGAATGAACTATTGTCCGCTTGGCTCAGGAGCACTCGCAGGCACTACATATCCGCTTGATAGGGACTATACAGCACAGCTTCTGGATTTTTACGGACCGACACTTAACAGTATGGATGGTGTGTCAGACAGGGATTATCTGATTGAGTTTTTATCGGCTCTTTCAACTATCATGATGCATCTGTCACGTTTTTCTGAGGAAATTATCATATGGAATTCAAACGAGTACCAGTTTGTTGAGATTGACGATGCGTACAGCACAGGAAGCTCAATCATGCCACAGAAGAAAAATCCTGATATAGCAGAGCTTGTCAGAGGAAAGACAGGCCGTGTATACGGTGCGCTCATGTCGCTTCTCACCACCATGAAGGGTATTCCGCTTGCGTACAACAAGGATATGCAGGAGGATAAGGAGCTGGCATTTGATGCATTCGACACTGCAAAGGGATGTATCGCACTTTTTACAGGAATGATTGATACAATGAAGTTTAACAAGGACGTGATGAGAAAGAGTGCAAACAATGGCTTTACAAATGCCACAGATGCAGCTGATTATCTCGTTAAAAAGGGTGTACCGTTTAGGGATGCACATGGTATTGTAGGAAGAATAGTGCTTTACTGCATCGACAAGGGCATTGCAATCGACGATATGAGCATCGACGAGCTCAAGGCTATCTCTCCGGTATTTGAGGAGGATGTATTTGATGCCATTTCAATGGAGACCTGTGTCAGCACAAGGTGTACAGTTGGAGCACCATCAAAGACATCAATGGACAAGGTAATTGCCGTTTACGACGAGTATATGAAGTCAAATTGGCAGGATGAAGTGTAGTTTTTGTGCATATTTTATAAAAAACAGGAAGAAAAATTATTAATTTAATATAGTTTTTTCCTTGTTTTTCATTAGAGTTTCAAGTAATATATTTCCTATAAAGACAGTTGTACGCGACAGACGGACAAAACCTGATTTTAATGTCAAAGTATAGTGTATGACATGGTCGAAGAAATTCTAGAAGATAGGGAGATTAGAGTAATGAGTGAAAAGCTTAAAGTAGGTATCCTCGGTGGAACAGGAATGGTAGGACAGAGATTTATTTCTCTTTTAGAGAATCATCCATGGTTCGAGGTAACAACAATTGCAGCCAGCCCAAGAAGTGCAGGCAAGACATACGAGGACGCCGTTGGTGATAGATGGAAAATGGACACACCAATGCCTGAGGCAGTTAAGAAAATCATCGTAAAGAACGTCAATGAGGTGGAAGAGGTTGCTTCACAGGTTGACTTCGTATTCTCAGCCGTTGATATGTCAAAGGACGAGATCAAGAAGATCGAGGAGGACTACGCAAAGACAGAGACTCCTGTAGTTTCAAACAATAGTGCCCACAGATGGACACCTGATGTGCCAATGGTTGTACCTGAAATCAACCCACAGCACATGGAGGTTATCAAATATCAGAAGGAGCGTCTCGGTACAAAGAGAGGCTTCGTAGCAGTAAAGCCAAACTGCTCAATCCAGTCATATGCTCCGGTTCTTACAGCATGGAAAGAGTTTGAGCCATATGAGGTTGTTGCTACAACATATCAGGCAATCTCAGGTGCCGGAAAGACATTCAAGGATTGGCCTGAGATGGTTGGAAACATCATTCCATTCATCGGTGGAGAGGAAGAAAAATCTGAGAAAGAGCCGCTTCGTCTCTGGGGATATGTGGATGATGAGAAGAAACAGATTGTTCCTGCAGAGTCACCGGTTATCACATGCCAGTGTATCCGTGTTCCTGTATTAAACGGTCATACAGCAGCTGTATTTGTCAAGTTCAAAAAGAACCCTACAAAGGAGCAGCTCATCGAGGCACTCGAGAAGTTCAGCGGAGTACCACAGGAGCTTGGACTTCCAAGCGCACCAAAGCAGTTCATCAGATACTGTGAAGAGGATAATCGTCCTCAGGTTGCACTTGATGTGGATTATGAGCATGGTATGGGAATCAATGTCGGACGTCTCAGAGAGGATACAGTCTATGACTGGAAGTTCGTCGGACTCTCACACAACACAGTACGTGGTGCAGCCGGTGGAGCAGTGCTTTGTGCAGAGCTTCTTAAGGCACAGGGTTACATCACAAAGAAGTAGAGTTGGCAATTCATTGGAAAAAATTTATTAAGGGGGGGGCGGATTTTCCGTTTGTGGGCTGTGGGCACCGGTGTAGCACACAGTAGTATTCCTCAGATAAAATATGAAGTCAGCCACGGGATTTTTTATGGATAGGCTATGGCAGTTTGCAGGTCTATGTGGTCATTTAACCTATTGGAAACCCGTGGCAGTTCATATTTTTTCTTCGGAACATACTGTGTACTCTCCGGTGAAGGCAGTGTATTGAACGGAAAATCCTCACTCTGTGAATTAATTATTATGCAAAAGTCGAGCCTCTTAAAAGAGGCTCTCTTTTTTATTCTCAGTTGTTTTAAATAGTTACGCTTGAATTTATATTTTATCGTGGTAAAATAGATAATCTGAGTAGAATATATTTAAGAGGTAGATATAAGTGAAGAATAATAAGTATGAAATTGATATGGTGAACGGTTCAATAATGGATAAGCTTATTTCATTTGCGTTGCCACTTATGATTTCGGGTATTTTGCAGTTAGCGTTTAATGCTGTGGATATTATTGTCGTGGGACAGTTTAGTGGAAGTAAATCACTGGCGGCTGTTGGTTCTACTACGGCACTTATCAATGTGTTTGTCAATCTGTTTATGGGTATATCGCTTGGTGCGAATGTGCTCGCTGCTCGATTTTATGCGGCAGGCAAGGATGAGGAGATGTCTAAGACGGTGCACACCGCTATTATGATTGCACTCATAAGTGGTATTGTGATGGGTGTGGTCGGTGTTATTTTTGCAAGGGGTGCGCTGGAAATCATGGGTACACCGGATGATGTCATAGGTCTTTCTACTATTTATATGAGGATTTATTTTTGCGGTATGCCGTTTTTTATGCTTTATAACTATGGTGCGGCGATTTTGCGTGCTGTCGGCGATACAAAGAGACCTCTTATCTTTTTGATTATTTCAGGCTGTATCAATGCACTGCTCAATCTGTTTTTTGTAATAGTGTGCAAACTGGATGTTGCAGGTGTTGCAATCGGTACGATTGTTTCGCAGTTTGTTTCCAGCGTACTTGTATTATATTGTTTGAGCAAAGCAGATACCAGCTATAAGCTCTGCTTTAATAAGCTTGCGATTGATAAGGAATACATGCTTCAGATATTTCAGGTGGGAATTCCGGCCGGCATACAGAGCACAGTCATAAATATCTCAAATGCCATGCTTCAGTCATCAGTCAATTCCTTTGGCTCAATAGCAATGGCTGGATATACGGCGGCAAACAATATACTTGGCTTTTTGTATGTTTCTGTCAACTCAATCACACAGGCCTGCATGAGCTTCACGAGCCAGAACTATGCGGTAGGAAAACAAAAGAGAATGGACAGGGTACTGATAGACTGTCTGTTTCTCACGACCGCGGTAGCACTTGTGATGGGAAGTGCCTCATACATATTTGGAACACAGATACTTGGCATATATACAAGTAATAGCGAGGTAATTAAATCAGGACTTGAGATTATTTCGATTACAACAATCCCATATTTCCTGTGTGGAATCATGGACCTTTTTCCGGGAGCACTAAGAGGAATGGGATACTCAACTGTACCTATGATACTTTCTATAATAGGAACAGTCGGAGTCAGAATCATCTGGATATATGGTCTGTTTCCAAGCCACAGGTCGCTGTTTTTCCTGTTTATATCATATCCCGGTTCATGGATAGCGACAATCATCATGCAGGCTATCTGCTATATGTTTGTCAGAAATAAAGTGAAAGCTACAATAGGAGCTCGGAAATTATAATTAAAATCTATTTGTATATGTGTTAAATTGTGATATAATATTTCCAGTTGATTATTTTGGAGGAATATTTATGAAAGCAAAACACACAGATTTAGAGAAACTTGAGCAGCTCTATAAAGAGTCGGGTAACCAGCTCGTAGTGCTCTACGGAAGGAGAGGCTGTCAAAAGGAGGAGCTCATAAAGGAATTTTGTGACGGAAAGAAATTCTTTTACTACAGATGCAGACAGGCATCGCCAGAGCATCAGCTTGAGATGATGGGGGAGGAGATAAGCCGTCAGTACAAGGTGAGCCTGAGCAGACAGACATATGAGGAGTACTTCGCGAGAATCAAATCAGGAGACCCTTCCAAGCTTGTCGTGATAATCGATGAGGCACAGTTTGTGGCAAAGAGGGATGCATCATTTATGGAAGCAGTTGCAAAGCTTAAAAAGCACAAGCTGTATCCGGGACCTGTACTTATAATACTTGCCACATCATCTACAGTCTGGGCTACACAAGAGGCAGCAGAGCAGTTTAAGGGAGCCGAAATGAAGCTTGAATCGCTCAATTTCCTTGAGGTTGTAAGACATTTTGAAAGTCTTCCGGTCGCGGAAATCGTGAGAATTTACGGAGCAATCGGTGGAGTTCCGGCATATCTGGATAAGTGGGATGCAGCTAAATCCTTTAAGGATAATATATGCAGGCTCGTATTGACACCATCGGGAGCTCTGTATGGTGAGGCGGATGCTGTTATATCCGCAGAGCTTCGAGAGCTTTCAGCATATAGTACAATACTTGCAGCAATCGCAAGAGGCGAGAACAAGCTCAATGATATTTTCCATGCGACAGGATTTTCGCGTGCCAAAATCAGCGTATATTTAAAAAATCTTGCCACCTTCAATATTGTGGAAAAGGTGGTTTCATTTGAGACCGGCGGATGGGAAAATGCAAAGAAGGGCGTATATCAGATAAAAGACACATTTGTTAATTTCTGGTTTAAGTTTGTCTATCCGAATATGTCTAATCTGTATCTGCTTTCACCGGAAGAGTTTTATGATACATATATAGAAAAAGAGCTTGATGCGTATCTTGAGAGATATTTCAGGGAGGTCTGTACAGAGTATCTGCTTATACTAAATCAGATGGGACAGCTTCCGTTTACCATAAAGCGTGTGGGTACATGGATTGGAAAGACAGGCCGCATAGACATCGTGGCTCAGAGCGAGGATAGAAGGAGTATCATCGGCTTCTGCAACTGGGACAAGCCAATGATGACCATGGATATGTGCGAGAATATGGCTATGGCTATGGAGCAGGCAAGGCTTACATCTGATGACTATTATCTGTTTTCGGCAACGGATTTTGAGCCTGCACTGCAAAGCTATGTGGTCAGAGACCCTAGATTCAAGCTCATCAACATGAATGAATTATAGAGGAGCTTATGGGAAAATCACTGATAATAACAGAGAAGCCATCTGTGGCACAGGAATTTGCGAAGGTGCTGCGGGTGAGCGGACGCAATGACGGTTATATAGAAAATGGAGAATATGTGATTTCATGGTGCGTAGGACATCTGGTCGGGCTGGTCTACCCTGAGTCCTACGACATGAAATATAAGAAATGGCGTCTTGAGGATCTGCCGTTTCTGCCAAAGGAATACAAATATGATGTGATAGACAGCGTGCGCAAGCAGTACAATATTGTGCACGCTCTTTTGCAGAGAGAGGACATTGACAGAGTTTACTGGGCAGGTGATGCCGGAAAAGAAGGACAGACCATCGAGGAGAATATCAGAAACTTTGGTGGTGTCAGGGAAGGCATGGAGGAACTTCGAGTCTGGATAGATTCGCAGACCGAGGAGGAAATCCTAAGAGGCATAAAAGAGGCAAAGCCGATGAGTGCGTATGCAAACCTCGGAAAGAGCGGCATCATGCGTACCATCGAGGACTATGCGATGGGCATTAACTTTTCGCGTGTCATGTCGGTCAAATACGGCAATCTGCTAAACGATGCAGCGGGTACACGCTCGTACACGGCAATCGCGGTCGGACGAGTGATGACATGTGTGCTTGGAATGGTAGTAATCCGTGAGCGTGAAATCAGAAACTTTAAGGAGACTCCGTTTTACAGGGTAATCGGCAGGTTTACGGATGCCGGTGTAGAGGCAGAGTGGAAGGCTGTAGAAGGCTCAAGGTACTTTGAATCACCGCTTTTATACAAGGAAAACGGTTTCAAAGAGGAAAAAGATGCACTTGCTTTAATTGAAGAATTAAACGGCAAACAGGCGAAAGTTAAATCTATAGTTAAGAATATTGCTAAAAAAAGAGCGCCGCTTCTTTTCAACCTGGCGGAGCTGCAGGCAGAGTGCTCAAAGAAGTTTAAAATCAGCCCTGATGAGACATTACAGGTGGCTCAGGATCTGTATGAAAAAAAGCTCACCACCTATCCTAGAACAGATGCCAGGGTGCTTTCAAGCGCTGTGGCAAAGGAGATTGGAAAAAATATAAGCAGGCTTAAAGGTTTTGAACCGACAGCAGACTTTGTGGAGCATATTATGCAAAAGAGGCTATATGTCAACATAGCTGATACGCAGTACACGGATGACAGCAAGGTAACAGACCACTATGCTATCATTCCGACAGGTCAGCTTACAGAGCTTTCGGGGCTTACATCGCTTCAAAGAGCAGTATTTGAGCTGATTGTCAGGCGTTTCCTTAGTATTTTTTATCCTCCGGCAGAGTATGAGAATGTGAAGCTTGTCGTAGATGTGGATAAGGAAAGTTTTTTTGCATCATCAAAGGTACTAAAGAGCGAGGGCTATTTACAGGTGGCGAATCCGCCGAAAAAGAAGTCGTTTGAGGAATCAAACGCACGAATACTTGGTAAAAACAGTGAAACTGCAGATAGTACAGATGAAAACAGCACAGCAAACGGCAGCAATGATGAGATAGTCGTAAATCCCAAGGTGATGCTTGAGCTTGCCGATAAGCTAAAGGCGGGTGATGAGATAGCATGCCAAGGATATAATATCAAGTTTGGTAAGACATCTCCGCCAAAGCGATATACATCAGGCTCCATGGTGCTTGCCATGGAAAATGCAGGACAGCTTATCGAGGACGAGGAGCTTCGTGAGCAGATAAAGGGCTCAGGAATAGGCACCTCAGCAACGAGAGCGGAGATAATCCAGAAGCTTGTCCGTATAGGATATCTGAATCTGAACAAAAAGACACAGATACTCACACCAGAAAGCCTTGGCGAGATGGTATTTGAGGTCGTATACATGACAGTTCCGGCACTTCTTAATCCAAAGATGACAGCCAACTGGGAAAAGGGACTGGACGGAATTACAAGGGGCACGGTGGATTTCTGGGAATACAGGGGAAAGCTTGAGAGCTTTATCCGCAAAGAGACAGAAAAGATGATTGAGCAGAATCTGCGCCCTGAGATTGCAGACCGTATCAGCAGCTTTGCAGGCAAAAATGCCAGAGGTGCGGCGGCCAGACGAAAGATAGGTGTCAAGTGCCCTGTTTGCGGTGGCGAGATAGTGACCACACCGTTTGGTTATGGCTGCGCCAATTACAAAAATGATAAATCAGGATGTAATTTTAATATCGGACAGGTGGCAGGACTGGATATTCCGGAGGAACAGGTCAAAAAGCTGATTGAAGAAGGAATCACCGACACAATCCGTGGGTTTAAGTCGAAGAGCGGCAAACGCTTTGATGCATGCTTAAAGCTCAACAAGGATGAACAGACGAACAAGGTATCAGCCACCTTTGATTTTGAAAATGTAAAGCCGCAAAAGGTCGAAGGCATTGTATGCCCGGACTGTGGAGGCGATATATATGTGTCGCCATACGGCTACCGATGTGCAAACTATAACAGACAGACAGAGGATGGCTGCCATTTCTTCGTTGGAAGGATAGCAGACAAGCAGCTGTCACAGGTACAGTTTTTAGAGCTCATGGCAAACGGCAGAACAGAGACGATAAAGGGCTTTAAATCAAAATCGGGAAAGCGGTTCAACGCATGCCTCGTCTTAAAGAAGGAGCCGGTCACAGAGGAAAGTGAGAAAATGCACACCGTCGTAGCATTTGACTTTGATAATGTGGAGGACGAAATCATAAAGGATGTTGTCTGTCCGCTTTGTGGTGGTCAGATAAAAAAGACATCGTTTGGCTATGGGTGTGTGAACTACAAGGGTGATGAGCCGGGAAGCTGCCGCTTTTCGGTGGGACAGATTGCGGGAAAGACAATCACAGCCGCAAACTTAAAGCAGCTTCTTAATGATAAAAAGACCGAGACCATACGAGGCTTTAAATCCAAAAGCGGGAAACGCTTCGATGCGTGCCTGGTGCTTAAGGAGGATGAAAATAAAAAGCTTTCTGTCCAGTTTGATTTTGACCATGTAGAGCCAAAGACAGTGAAGGATGTAGTATGTCCGAAGTGCGGAGGCAAAATCCAGGTGGCGCCGTTTGGCTTTGTATGCGAGAACAACAGACGTGATGATCCTGAGAGTTGCCGCTTTATGGTGGGCAAGGTCGCAAGCGTCAAGATAAAGGAATCAGTCCTTAAGGAGCTTCTGACAAAGAAAAAGACAGAAGTTATATCAGGATTTGTCTCAAAGACAGGCATGAAGTTTGATGCGCCGCTAAAGCTCACAGAGGACGGAGATATAGCCTTTGATTTCCCCGAAAAGCCTAAGCCAATCGAGACAAATGTACTCTGTCCAAAGTGTGGCAGACCTCTCAAAAAGACACAGTGGAAATATGAGTGTGAGTGCGGCTTCAATGTTTGGCATACTGTGGCAAAGGTGGAGCTTTCAGAGGAAATTCTCACGGAGCTGTTTACCACAGGAAAGACCAAAAAGAAGGTCACAGGCTTCACCTCCAAGGCGGGAAATGTATTCGATACATGCCTTAAGTTTGAAAATGACCAGATATCATTTGATTTCGATAACCCGGGTGAGGAAGAAGTGCAGAGCACGGCAGAAGTACATAACAATGCTGATGCACATAACAATGCCGATGCACAGAGCAATGCTGATGCATATAACAATGCTGATACACAGAGCAATACTGATGCACATAACAATGCTGAAGTACAGAGCACGGCAGATGATGCGCCGGATGAGACAACCCTGAATGAGATGGGAATCCCAGAGGAATTTCTGGCAGGATTTGATATGGCAGCTGATAGTGCACAGGCAGATGATGTGTCGGAGGCGGCACTTGCGGCGGCGCATGAGCTGTTCGGTGAGTAGCTCTGCTTATAATTAATTATTAAATCTATAATTAATATGAATTTTTATATTTATGTTTAATACTTATATTTAAGTTTAAATATTAAAATGACAGTTAAAACAGTAGTCAATAATTTTCACATAATTAAAAGAAAGGACATAGAAAAATGGAAAACGCAAAAATAACAAACCTCTATAATCTGGATGAAACAATTGCAAAGGAGTATTTATCGCAGTTCACTTATCCATGGGAGGCACTTGCCGGAATAAGTGATTTCATCAAGGAGATAGGACCAACACTCGACCCTGAAATCTATGAGAAAAGAGGAGAGGATATCTGGGTGGCAAAGAGCGCAACAGTATTTGACAGCGCATATCTGCACGGTCCGCTCATCATCTGCGAGGACGCAGAAATCAGACAGTGTGCTTTTATCCGTGGCAGTGCAATTGTAGGAAAGGGCTCAGTAGTGGGAAACTCCACAGAGCTCAAAAATGTAATCATCTTCAATTCAGTACAGGTGCCACACTACAACTATGTAGGAGATTCAATCCTGGGCTACAAATCACATATGGGCGCAGGCTCTATCACATCAAATGTAAAGAGTGACAAGACTCTTGTAGTCGTAAAGGATGTTTACGATACAAAAGAGGAGATTGAAACCGGTCGCAAGAAATTCGGCGCTATGCTTGGTGACCATGTGGAGGTGGGCTGCAACTCAGTACTCAATCCGGGAACAGTAATAGGAAGAAATTCAAACATCTATCCGCTTTCAAGAGTACGAGGAGTCATCCCTGCAAACCACATTTTCAAGGACAAGGACAACGTAGTTCTTAAAAAATAGTAATGTTGTTTGAAAAAAAATTGTATTTTTGTTGTTTTTTGTCGATGATACTCTAGACTTATGACAAAAAATATGAGAGAATAAATCGGGTATGTTAAAACCATAACGAAAGGAGTCTTAAGATGATTTACACTAAGGAAGTTGAAAACATGTGTCCTGTAGCTAAGGGCGCAAAACATGAGCCAGCTCCTATCCCAGAAGAAGGAAAATGGGTTCATTCTAAGAAAATTGAGGACATTTCAGGATTTACACACGGTGTAGGCTGGTGTGCACCACAGCAGGGTGCCTGCAAGCTCTCACTCAATGTAAAGAATGGAGTAATTGAAGAGGCATTAGTTGAGACTATCGGATGCTCAGGAATGACACACTCTGCAGCTATGGCAGCAGAAATCTTACAGGGTAAGACAATTCTTGAGGCATTAAACACAGACTTAGTTTGTGATGCCATCAATACAGCTATGAGAGAGTTATTCTTACAGATCGTTTACGGTCGTACACAGTCTGCATTCTCTGATGATGGACTTGCTGTTGGAGCAGGACTTGAGGATTTAGGAAAGGGACTTCGCTCACAGGTTGGTACAATGTACGCAACAAAGGCAAAGGGAGTTCGTTACCTTGAGATGGCTGAGGGCTATGTAACAGGAATCGCTCTTGACAAGAACGATGAAGTAATTGGATACCAGTTCGTTTCTCTTGGAAAAATGACAGATTTTATCAAAAAGGGTGATGACGCTAACACAGCTTGGGAGAAAGCTTCAGGATCATACGGTCGTGTAACTCCAGAGCAGGGTGCTGTTAGGATCATCGATCCAAGACAGGAATAAGAGGAAAGGAGAACGACAATGGCATTATTTGAAGCATATGAAAGAAGAATAGACCAGATCAATGCTGTACTTAACAGCTATGGTATCAGCTCAATCGAAGAAGCTGAAAAAATTACAAAGGACGCTGGACTTGATGTTTACGATCAGGTAAAGAAAATCCAGCCAATCTGTTTCGAGAACGCTTGCTGGGCATACACAGTTGGTGCAGCAATCGCAATCAAAAAAGGATGTAGAAGAGCAGCAGACGCTGCAGCAGCAATCGGAGAGGGACTTCAGGCATTCTGTATCCCTGGATCAGTTGCTGATCACCGTAAGGTAGGTTTAGGACATGGTAACCTTGGAAAGATGCTCCTCGAGGAGGAGACAGAGTGCTTCTGTTTCTTAGCAGGTCACGAGTCATTCGCAGCCGCTGAGGGTGCTATCGGAATCGCTGAGAAGGCAAACAAGGTTCGTCAGAAACCACTGCGTGTTATCCTTAACGGACTTGGAAAAGACGCTGCACAGATCATCTCACGTATCAACGGATTCACATTCGTAGAGACACAGTATGACTACAAGGCAGCTAAGCTCAACATCGTTTCTGAGCATGCATACTCAGATGGACTCCGTGCAACAGTTAAGTGTTACGGTGCAGATGATGTTCAGGAAGGTGTTGCAATCATGCATCACGAGAACGTTGGTGTTTCTATCACAGGAAACTCTACAAACCCAACTCGTTTCCAGCATCCGGTAGCAGGTACATACAAGAAAGAGTGTATCGAGCAGGGCAAGAAGTACTTCTCAGTAGCATCAGGCGGTGGTACAGGACGTACACTTCACCCAGACAACATGGCAGCAGGACCAGCTTCATACGGTATGACAGATACAATGGGACGTATGCATTCAGATGCACAGTTCGCAGGATCTTCATCAGTTCCAGCTCACGTTGAGATGATGGGACTTATCGGAATGGGTAATAACCCAATGGTTGGTGCTACTGTTGCTGTTGCAGTATCTGTTGAGGAAGCTGCAGAGGCAGGAAAGTTCTAATCAAACCTTTTTAATTAAAGAGTCAACAAACCTTGAAAGTACCGTAGTTCCAAGGGCTGCGGTACTTTTCTTAATTTTGATTGTAAAAAAGAAGATGTAATTTAAGACAGTGTGAGAAGCCTTGAAAATGGCAAGATAGGCAACAGGTAGGTAACAAGCAGGTAACAGAGCGAAGGAAACAAAAAGAAGAACCGATCATAGGAAAAGAAAAGCCGCAACCACAAGGGTTACGGCATTTTTTCTATCTCATCTCTGAGCCACTCAATATCACGGATCGTATAGACCGCCTCGGTTACGTCTGTGATCTTGTGACCGGCAAGACGCTTCACAACATATTCATCCACGCCCGCCTTTTTCGCCATCGTAATGAATGTTGTTCGGGGATCATGCGGTCGATGTTCGGAACGAAGGTGCAGTGCGGCAACGACCTTGTTAAAACGTCCAGCGTATTTATCATAGGTGATTTTCATACCGCCCTTGGTAGCCTCCGGATCATTAAAGAGGCGGTTGCTTCCAAGAGAAACTGCTTCGTCATAATTTCTTTTTACCAAGTCCCGAATACGAGTGTGGATTGGGACGGTACGGTGCCTGCCGGCCTCAGTCTTCATACCGCCGGTAATACACCACTTTTCAAAGTCAACGTCTTTTAATTCCAAGAGTCCCATTTCTTGGGGACGCCATCCCATATAGCACTGTATAAGCAACCAGTCGGCGAATTTAATATTGTCAGCAGCACTCCAAAGAGTTTCCATCTCAGAATCATTGAAGTTAATATGGCCACGCTTTGCGTCCTCTTTTTCTTTGATAATGTCATTTGAAAGTTCAAAGGTACGAGCATAGTTTTTCGAGACAAGATCATATTCCATAGCATAGTCCAGCATGAGGTTAAACATGGATTTTATTCTGGATTTCGTTCCAGGAGATGCAGGCACCTTATCTCCGGCATCTTTGCCCCGGTTTTGAATTACATATCCGTCTTCCATGATTCCTTTTATGTGGCGGGCACGCAGATCCTTTACACGCATCCCCTGTATAGCGTGACAATATCTCCAGGCAGCGATTATTGTCCTGGAAGAAGAATCACTTTCTAGGGTAGGAAAGTAAGCTGCTGTCCATCTCTCGTAAAGCTCGGCCAAAGTCATGTTATTGTTCTGAATGTCGTAGGGGTTAGCTCCGTATTCAGCTAATGCCTGCAGAGCATCTTTTTTAGTCTTAAAGGTCCCGATAGGAACTCTGTTCTGTACTGCTTTTCCGGTTTCTTTATTTATGACCCAGCCGAGGGTTACTCTGGCCAGATATGGCTTACGCCGGTTTCCGGATAATTTAGTTACGCTTCCATAGCCATTCGGTAATTTCAATAGATCATCTCCTGTCACAATGCAATGGTTTCGATAATGTTTCCGAGATCCTGGAAATTTGTTTTTATCGGCTCCAGAGAAAGGAGAGAGTTTAAAGCTATACTTTTCTGGTTAGGCTTTTGCTGATCCAGAACAGAAGTAGGCAACACATAAAATTCCCAGAGATCAAGATTTCTTATGGATTGCTCGCGACTTCTGGCAGTATACAGGCAAAAGACGTACAGGTCAGAATGGCGGCTCCGCTCAGGAGAATAACCTGTCTGCGGATTCCATGCTCGCTTTGGTGCGATGTCAAAAATAATGTGTGAAAAGTAGTCCTCGGTCCAAGATTGAAGGTAAGCGGCAGATTTTACCTCAATCCTTCTCCCGGAAGGGCTGGCTAGATCATAAGGCGTCCAGTCAGTCCTCAAAATTTCTCGGGGGGGGGGTAAAAATGAGAATGACTTTTTTACGAGAAATTCTGCCAGCACCCCTCGAAGCGTATTGTTGAGCAGATCAGAATAAGCCCAGCTCCAAAATTCAGAGACAGATATTCCAGTATCATTTCCATCGAGAGTAAATTTCTCATTTCCGTTTAGTAGTTCCATTGTTTTCTCCTCGTTAGGTAAGGACAGCCGGCAACTCTCCACTTAGAGATTGAAGCAGAGAGAGCTGACACGCTTCATCCGAGAGAGGACCGTAAGAGTGAACCATGGCAATTAGGGATTCATCAGGTAAAGAGATACGGGCCTGCAGCCTTTGGATTTTGGCGGTTGTCCTGCACAAAGTTTGAGTGTCACAGCAATTAAGACTTGCGCAGAATGAAGCAAGGTAAAAAAGAATGGCCGGTGCGTCATGCCCGGCCATCTCTTCTGTTCTTGCAAGTGCGAAATACTTGGTTGCGTTGTGTTGCATAAAGTATCCTCCTGTCAGTACCGGATTTTACGATACCAGCTCAGCCGGATAATCTTTTCCCTTCGTCAACGTATTTCTTTGAGTCCTCGACAGCACGCAAGAAGCCCTTAATTTCTCCCATAAATTCATATTGCTTGCTCATGGGAAGTTCGTGGAATAAATCCAAAAGTTCTTCGTCCATTGCGGAAAGTTTCGGCTCTTGAACCTCTGGCTGTTCAATGACAGCGGGACGTTCTTGACCGGTCAGGAGATAATCCAGCGAAACGCAAAGAAAATTTGCAATGGCCGGCATATAACGAGCCGGAGGATCTTTCTTCCTGGTTTTCCATGTAGACATAGTAGATGTTTGGATATCGAGAACCTTGCACAATTCTATGGCCGTTTTATCACGCTCTGCGAGTAAATCGGATATGCGTTCAATGATTTCCATTAGACACCTCCAAGTGTAAAAATATACGCAAATACGAGGTAAAATCTTTACAAATACGCAGATTCGTGCTATAATATAACCATGAAACAAATTATTATTCGTGGTTGCGAGCCTATGATTTAAAATCTGTTTCATAGTGATTGCGTGTTCGTAATAACTCGTATTTGTATTATAGCACGCACTCGGAAAAAATGCAAATGCGAATCGCAGATGCAAGAAAGGAGATTGATGCAAATGAGCAATACTACTGTCCCCATTTCTGAATGGTGCAAGGAAATAAGAGTTGCGCTTGCGAGAAAGGAAATGAACCTTCAGAGCGTAGCTGATGAAATCGGCTACAGCTATACAACGATAACAGCCCTTATCAGCGGCCGGATCGTAAAGGATAATTACCTGGATATCGCAAAGAAAATTAACGAAGTTCTGGAAGTGAATGTGCTTCCGGAAAAGCCGCAGCTTCCGTCTGATGAATGGTGTGGAGCAGTGCGAGCGAAACTGTATGTGAAGAAAATGAATATCAGCGAGCTGAGCAAGTCCATCGGATTCAATCGAGACAAGGTATCGTTGGTGCTGAACGGCCACGCACTTGATTGGCCAGTGATCGAGAAGATCAATGAACAGTTAAAAGTGGAAGTACCGGCCGTTCCTGTAGGTACTGATTAAATTATAAGTGAAAGTAAGGTAAATGAGAATGGGACGGAACCCTATAAAAGAAAACCAGAATCCGTATTTTAGAGCCAGAAAACAGGCGGCAGAATGGGATGCGAGGCTGGAAAGCAGAGAAAGAGCATCGGAGCTTATAGGAATTGCGGCATATACACTGGCAGACTATGAGCTGGGGAATGTTAAAAGAGTGCCAGCCGACAAGGTTTTGATAATGGCGGATCTGTACAATGCACCTTGGCTCCTGAGCAATTATTGCAAGAATGAATGTCCGATCTGCGGATTCCTTCCGCTTGCAACGGAAGAGAAAAATATATGCAGCGTGACTGTGAGATTATTAAAAGCTTTGAGAGAAGATGAGCTGGAGAATATGAAAAATCAGCTGCTTGAAATATCCCAGGACGGAAAGATAAGGGACGATGAGGTAGGAGCGGTGAGAAAGATATCTGAATATCTTGACAGCATCGCAGAGGTAATAAGTGAATTTAAAATAATGAGTGATAAAGCCCTAAAAGGCAAATAGGAGGATACGATGAGAAAGGTTAAACGGTTGCTGAAGGAAAATTGGATACCGATTGTAGCTGGTATTCTTCTCACAAAGTGGGCCGTAGATTATGCATATCGAATGAGGGGTTATGACGCAATAGGGAGTGAATGGTTAGTATTACCGTTCACCATTTTTATTTTTAACTGGGGAAAAGCCGCACTGGAAGATTTAAGAGGTGAATAGGTATGTGTGCAGTATGTAGAAAAAATCCATGTGACAGCAGATGCCCGAACGCAGAAGAGCCGAGATCCATATATACCTGTGAATGGTGCAAGGAGCCAATTTATGAAGGTGACAAGTATATGGATACTCCAGAAGGTCCGGTTTGCAAAGATTGCATAGAAGGCATGAGTGTAACAGAATTTTGCGAGCTGATTGGAGAAACGTTCAAAACAGCAGAGAAGGAGGAAGAATAGGATGGCAGATCAAACAGGAATGCAGCCGGCAGAGCCGCAGGCAGCACCAGTCGTTCCGGTAGTAAAACAGGTGAAGCAGTTGCTTTCACAGGATAAGATCAAAGAGAAATTCGGGGAAGTCTTAGGGCAGAAAGCACCTCAGTTTATGGCTTCGATCACTAATACAGTATCAGGAAGCACACAGTTGAAGAAGTGCCCTGCAAATTCAATTATCGGAGCTGCATTTGTAGCGGCAACATATGATCTCCCGATAGACAGCAACCTTGGATTTGCGGCAATCGTTCCGTACAACGAGAGTGTTTGGAATCCAAAGAAGAAAGACTGGGAGAAGGTTCCGAAAGCTCAGTTCCAGATGATGTATAAAGGCTTCATTCAGCTGGCAATCCGATCCGGATATTACGAGCGAATGAATTACGCAGTTGTATATAAGGACGAGCTGGAATCGTACAATCCAATAACAGGCGAGATTAAGTTTGTGGAAGATTTCAGTAATTGCAAGCAGAGAGATGCTGGAGATGAAGCAAATGTAGCCGGATATTATGCTTGGTTCAGATTGAAGACCGGTTATAGCCAGGAACTATATATGTCAAAGAAAGCGGTAGACAATCATGCGAGAAAATATTCCCAGGCGTACAGATATGATTTAAACAAAGGTAAGAAGTCAAGTAAGTGGACAACAGATTTTGAGGCAATGGCACTGAAAACAGTCATTAAGCTGCTTCTTAGCAAGTGGGGAATTTTATCGGTGGATATGCAGAGAGCCATCCAGGACGATCAGAAGACATATGACGAAGAAGGAAACGGAACTTATGGAGACAATAAGCCAGATACAGTACCGGAGCTGGAAGCCCAAGATCCATTTGAAGTAGTAGAGGAAGAGCCGGAAGATGTAGATATTGACGCAATGTAGGAGGGATGATACATGGTTTTGACGGCGGAGAATTATTATAGCCAGGAAGCGAATGAAGAATATATGAGTGTATCACAGTTCAAGGATTTCTGTGGTACATATGGAAAAATGCCTTGCGAATTTACCGCAATGGAAAAGTTGAAGGGAAGATGGGAAGAGCCAAAGTCGAAGGCTCTCATGGTTGGAAGTTATGTGGATTCCTACTTTGAGGGAACATTGGATAAATTCAAGGCAGAGAACCCAGATCTTTTCAAGAGAGACGGAACGCTGAAAGCTGAATTTGTGAAGGCAGATGAAATTATTCAGAGAATCGAGAGAGACGATTATTTTATGAAATTCATGTCCGGCGAAAAACAGGTAATTATGACAGGCGAGCTGTTTGGGACAAAGTGGAAGATTAAGATGGACAGCTATATTCCAGGCATTGCAATCGTAGACTTAAAGGTTATGGCATCAATCACAAAACTGGAATGGGTAAGGGACATCGGATATTTGGATTTTGTACGGTACTGGGGATATGACATCCAGGGTGCAATTTACCAGGAAATCGTCAGACAGAATACTGGAAAGAAGTTACCGTTTTATATTGCTGGAGCTACGAAGGAGAGCGAGCCGGATATTCGGATCATTCATATCACCGACAATTATCTGGCCGAAGCACTGAACCTGGTAGAAATGAATATGGCGAGAGTCTTAGCTGTGAAATCAGGTGATGCAGAGCCGGATCGGTGCGAATTGTGCGATTGCTGCAGAAAGACAAGAGTTCTGAAAGCCCCTATCTCTATTACGGATTTGACGGCAGGTATCTGATATGGCCGAAAAGAAGTATTATTGGCTAAAAATGACGGACCAGTTCTTCGAGGATAAGGCAATAAAGAAGCTGAGAAAGATAGCAGGGGGCGATACCTACACAATCATCTATCTGAAAATGCTGCTGACGGCAATTAAGCAAGGAAACAAAATGTATTTTGAAGGAATCGAAGATGATTTCATGGAAGAGTTGGCGTTGGAGTTGGATGAAGACACAGATAACGTGAAGGTAACGGTAAGCTATCTGAAAAGCAAGGGCCTGATAGAAGTTCTTGGAGCAGACGAAATATTGCTGACGCAATGCGCTGAGATGGTTGGATCAGAAACGGATGCCGCAAGGAGAAAAAGATTGCAGAGAGACCGGGAACGGAATCGGGCAATAGGATCAGATCCGGTGCCTGCCCTGGAAGAAAAGCCAGAGGTTGCTGCAGAAGAAAAACCGGCCAAGAAAAAGGCCGAGAATACGATCCAGTTATTTCACAGTTTGGTTGAAGACTACGACATTTCCGAGACTGTCCGAGAAAAGATGGAGGTTTGGTTCCGGTACAAGATGGAACGTAAGGAATCATACAAGGAACAGGGAATGAAATCGTTGCTCAAGAAAACTGAAAATAATGAAAGAAGTTATGGAGCAGATTCAATCTGTGATCTCATCGAAGACTGCATGGCAAATAACTGGAAAGGAATTATCTGGAAAATCCTGGAGGAAAGAAAACAGCAGCGGCCGGTAACAAGAACTGAGCAGATACAACAGAGGGTTAGCGAGGTAGATAGCTGGTAATGGAAAGAGAACAGTTCAAAGTTTTGGTGAAGGCTATGAAGGCTGTATACGCACAGCCAACCTTCATTCCGGATCAGGATGCGTTTAATGTATGGTTCGCATTGTTGGGAGATCTGCCATATAAACAGGCAGAGCTGGCAGTTCAAAAGCATATGGCAACTGAGAAATTCCCACCGACAATAGCAGATATAAGGGAAAAGGCAGAGCAGATCACTTCCGTAAAAGAAACAGAAATGAGTGAGCTGGAAGCCTGGGCGATTGTGCGAAAAGCAATCGGAAGATCAAATTATTATGCAGAAGAGGAATTTGAGAAATTGCCAGAAGCCTGCAAGATGGCAGTAGGAAATCCAAGTAACCTAAGAGAATGGGCGATGATGGATTCAGACCAGGTCGGAACCGTAGAGCAATCTCATTTTGTAAGAAATTACCGGACTGCAATGCAGAGAATTAAAGAAGACCGAAGAGTACCAGAAAAGGTCAGGATTGCAATAGCAGAGGTAAAAAAACAGCAGATGCAGATTGAAGACAGGCGGGAGAAACCTAAGCTGCCAGCCCAGGAAGAGAAAGAGGAAGAGATACAAGGTGAAATGTCAGAAGAAACCAGGAGAAAGCTGGATGAATTGCGAGGAAAGATAGGAAGTAGCAGGAGGTAAGACAATGGCTTTCAAGAAAGTGGCAGAAATCAGCATTGATAAATTAGAGGACAGAAAAACTGTAACAGCGATCTTGCACGCAAACGGATATACAGTTGGTCCAGGAAAGCGTAAGAAGACACCTACAGGGAAGCAGCTGGACTATTATCTGAAAGTTTACAAGGAAGTTGAGGAGGACGGAAAGGATGAATAATCCAGAGGCGTTCAAGGAGGATGAAGTGCGAAGCATAAAATTCATTGTTCCAGGCCTGCCATTTGGCAAGCAGAGGCCAAAAGTGACCGTCAGGAAGTTTACTGGCAGTGACGGTAAGGAAAAGAAATTTGCAAAGGCATATACGCCGAAAAAAACAGTAAATTATGAAAATTTGGTTAAGATGGCATACCAGGAGAAAGCAAAAGGGAAGAAGTTCAAGGACGAGGATATGCTAGATGTTCGCATCATTGCCTATTACAATATCCCGCCGTCAACCAGCAAAAAGAGAAGAACGCTGATGCTGGAGCATAAGATCCGACCAACCAAAAAGCCAGATTGGGATAATGTCGGAAAGATTATCTGCGATAGTTTGAATAATATTGCGTATCACGATGATAACCAGGTTGTAGATGCACAGGTAAGAAAGTTCTTCTCAGAGAATCCAAGAGTAGAAGTGACTATAAGAAAGGTGGAAGGGTAATGGCAACAGAAGAAAAACAGGTAGTAGAGGAAACTGCGGTAGTTCCGGGCAAAATGGAGTTTAGATTGATTAGCCCGACAGAGAGCAATTTTTTGAAGCATATCGAATGGAACAAAGAAGAGCTGCTGGCGGCGGTCAGAAGCAAGGTTGCATCGTATGAAGGAATTGTATATACCGAAGAAACGGTTAAAACAGCGAAGAATGACAGAGCTGAGCTGAACAACCTTGTTAAGGCAATCGATGAACGTAGGAAAAAGGTGAAAGAGGTTATCAACCAGCCATACGCAGAGTTTGAGAAAGAACTGAAGGAAATCACAGATCTTATCAAGAAGCAGTCGGCAGAGATTGATGAACAGGTAAAAGCGTTTGAGACTGCAGAGAAGGAAGAAAAGAAAGCAAAGGTTATGGAGGCTTACAAAAAAGCCATTGGAAATCTTGCAGAAATCTTGCCGTTTAGCAAAGTGTTCGATCAGCGGTATCTGAACAAGACCTGCAAGCTGGAATCCGCTATCGCAGATGTGCAGAAGAAAATTGAGCAGGTAAAGACCGATCTTGAAACTATCGAAAGCGTATGCGGAAAGTATAAGTTAAATGCTAAGGACGTGTATGTCCGTACCCTGGACTTGTCAAAAGCTATGGCAGAAGAAAAGCGTCTGAAAGATTTGGAAGAAAAGCTGGAAGCAGAACGTATCCAGAAAGAAAAGGCTGCAGAAGAAAGAAGAAAGGCAGAGGAAGCCAGAAAAGCAGAAGCAGAGCGTATCCGCAAGGAAGAAGAACAGAAGGAAATCGAGAGACAGAGAAAAGCGGAGGAGGAACGTATTGCCGCAGAGAAAGCTGAAGCGGAGAAAAAGCAGAGCGTTCCGGAAATGCCGCAGGATATTCCGGCAGAGCAGGTTTCTGTTCCGGAAAAAGAGGAAAATGTTCCGGTACAGGAACCAGAACCGGTAGTTGATCCGTTTGCTCAGACACAGCCGCAGCCGATTCCGGAAAAGAAGTGCAGAGCTAAGTTCTTTGCAATCGGAACCAAAGAGCAGCTGAAGGCGTTAGTTGGATACATGAAGGAAAATGGAATCAAATACGGAAAGGTGGAGTAAGGAATGGATAAATTTATGAAAGCACTGGATTTCGACAGTGATACACTGGGAAATGTAAAGCGAGATATGAATTTTGTTCTGCAGAGATTGATTGGAAATATGATGGAGAAAGGAAGCACGAATGGAAGTTTGACATTGAAAATTGATGTCAGTTTCACTCAGGAATATATTCCGAATTATGATCCTAAAGTAGAAGGCGAAAGCAGGAAAATCAATAAGCCAAGTTTCAAGCATAAAGTTACATCTACTGTGCAGATTACGGACAAAAAGGACGGCAACATGGACACGGAAATGGAACTGGCGTTTGATGAAGATAGCGGCGAGTATGTTTTACAGCCGGTAGCCAATACAACGCAGAAGAGCATTTTCGACAGCGATTACAAGGAAAATCTGAAACCGGACGATGAGGAAAAACCGGAAAAAGAAGAACCGAAGGGAATCCCTCAGTTACCTGGTCCAACAGAAGTGGAAGACGAGGACATAATCGATGCGGAATATACAGAGACGGAGACCGACCAGGAGACAGATGCAGAACCGGAAGAAGATATTACGGATGAAATCCTGGGAGACGCAGAAGATCCGGACGATGTGGATGGCTACGATTACGAAGATCCGGAGGATGAACTATGAGAATTAAAGAGAAGAGAATGAAGAGCTTTGTCAACAGAGCAAACGTCCTTACGCAGGCCAAAAAGCAGGCAGAAGCCGCCAAAGCGGTGAGCGATGGCTTGCAGTATTATTCAAACAATGTGATTAAAGCAATTTCTCCGTATGCTGCAGCTGATGCAGGGATGATCGTTGTGGTTCTTCGCCATCTGGCAGATGAAGTGGAATCAAAGAACGTAGGTGCAAAGGAATTTGCTAAGTGGCTGGATGAGCATACCAAGAAGCCACCTCTTACAGAGACACAGGTAACGAAGAAACCAAATATGCAGTAGGAGGAAGTATGGAAATAAAGGGAATGGGTGGAGCGTTATATACGCAGAATGGCCGAAAATTAGCTGATGTTGAAGAGGTTTCCGCAATGACGGTAGATGAACTATACAAGCAGAGAACGGCAACTGCTGTGGCTGATATTGGAAGAACTCATAGCATCACTTGTCAGTTTGCTCCGTATGATATGCGGATGGTATACAGCCTCATGTATGGAATGAAGATTACAAATAATTTCTTAAAGATGCACGGAGGAATTATGGTAAGAAATGCTGCCAGGAGGAAATGTAGAAGGAAGTGAGATGAATGTTTTGCGATTTTAGGAAAGCTTTTGGATTAGATCCTGAGTACAATAAACAGCTTGAAGAAAGTATGCGGGAAGCGGAGAAGAAAGCATTAAAAGAAAAGTGGTGTTGCACCTGCGAGTATTATATACCGGTCGATCCTAACCTTCCTGGGTTTGTGATCGCATATCCAGAGTGTGAAAAAGGCAGAAATCCGGTACAAACTTGCGAGGACTACAGAACAGCAGGATGTGCAATCCGCAATAGTCCATGGGCTGACCGAATACGAGAGAGATTTATGAGAAAGGAGTAGAAGATGGCACTGGTTACTATATGCGTTACGGCAATAGCAACGCTTATAATTGAGCGTGTTGCCAGAAAAGTTTATTCGGAGGTTAAGGAAAGATACAGAGTCAGAACAGAAGACCGAAGAAATGGGTTTGCATATGGGAAATATCTGAACAATATAGCCTATGCGTATGGAATGAAACGCAGATTTTTTGAGTCAGACAAAGAATTTAGAGTGAGAATCTTGGAGCAGATAAGGAGATCATAAAGTGGCAACGAGATATTTTATGACATACGAGGCAATCCGACAGGAAGAGGCCAGGCTGCAGGAAAGAGTTAGATCATATCCGGTGAACGGAAGGAAGACCAGTACAGGGACAATAAAGATGATCCGGAAAGAAATCGGCGACATGACGTTCAGAATTGCCAGAAAGTGCAATGTGAGCGTGAATTATCCGAGATGGAGCATCCAAGGAAAGAAAGTGGTGCTGGGAGAACCTTCGATCCTGCTTCCGACATTGAGATATGTGAGCTTTGAGGAATTGAAAGCAATAGAATTAAGCTACGAAGGAGGTACGTAATGGTACCGAGGTGCAAGGAGTGCCGGTATTGCGAGTTGCGCAATCGGGCAGAGAGCAAGTTTACTGGCGGATATGGATACGGAAGAGGATATTTCTTCTGCGAAAATCAAGAAACAAAGAGGTTGCCGAGAGAAGCTTTTGGAAATCAGATGCCGAGTTTTATAGGATTTGGCACACCAGAATACGACACGAAGCTGACGATGAAGACAAGCCCAAGATGGTGTCCAAGGAGGAAGAAAAAAGAATGAAGCAGAATAGTGCAGGACAATTCAGCCAGTGCAATAGATGTGGGGCAAGAATAATGTGGGTAAAAACAAAGGCAGGAAAGAATATGCCGGTAGATCCCCAGTTCGTAGATTTCAAGAAGATTAAGGGCGGCAAGGAAAGATTGGTACTTCCAAATGGAGAAGTTGTGGCCGGAGAAAGATGCAAGGCGAAAGAAGCGGATGGCTACGGTTACATTTCTCATTTTGCGACATGCCCTGGGTACAGGAGGTAAGGAATGTTACATGAGTTGAAGACATATCCAAAATATTTCCAGGAAACAATCGAAGGCAATAAGCCATTTGAAATCCGGAAGAATGATCGTAATTTCCAGGTTGGAGATGTGTTGCTTCTGAAAGAGTGGGATAACATCAAATATACTGGAAGAGAAGTCGGTGCGATGGTTAGATATATTTTGGATGATAAGTTCATAGGACTGGCAGAAGGGTATGTAGCCCTGGGACTGCAGATCCTGACATAAAAGAAAAGGCCGCCTCCCTGACGAAAGACGACCACACACGATACCGGAATTATAACCCGGAAAGATGGAAAAAGTCAAGGAGGTGGCAGCATGGCTGTAGAAGAAAATGTAAAAGAAAATACGCCGAAGGCTGAGGGTGAAGCACAGGGAGTGAAATACATTTCCCTGACAGAAGAAGAATTGGAAAGGCTCATAAAGGCCGCAGGCCGGGAGGGAGCCAAGAAAGGAGTAGAAGCCTACGAGAGAAGAAAAGAGAAAGACAAAGAGGAACTGGCAGATAAGGTAAAGAATAGTGCCAAGACGATCATCATTCACTACCGGCAGTTAAAGAAGATGAAGAATACATCGGTAACAGGGACAGATACGGTGACAGATCCTACGCTGAAAGAAATCCTGGACGGAATCCTGGAGCAGGTAAGAAAAGAGGAATTTAATCTTACCAGTACGAATAAGAACCGGATAGTAACCGGTATGCTTCTGAACCATGTAGATGTGCAGCTGGAGAATTACAAGAAGGAATGTAGAAAGTCAAAGATCCAGGATATTCAGCGGAGATACCGGGTAGTGGAAAGGATGTTCCTGCAGGCGGAGCCGGTGCGGGCAGAAGATGTGGCCGAAGAGGAGCAGATCGATAAAAGCACAGTGTACCGCACGTTAGAAAAGGCATACGATGATCTGGCAGTTTTATTCTTTGGGATAGAAGGAGTAAAAAGTATAGAGGTGAACCGGAAACAAAAGAAATCCGGTAAGAAGACTATGCGAAATGCAGATACGAGAAATCTCGCAAATGCGAAAAAGGCGCACTAGACAAGCGAAGGGCAAAGTGGTATTCTGATAAAAGCCCGATAAGCTATGTGTCACCCCTAAAAAAGGCATTGTTTTTCTTCTGTGAAGGCAGAGTGGGTAGGCAGAAATGCCGCCCGCTCAAAACTCCGGAATTATGAAAAATCGGTTAAAAATGGGTAATAAAGTGTACTTAGATCAGCTCGCATAGTATAATTAAATTGTAGATAATACGCATTAGCGAGAATAAAGGAGTGACAAAGCTATGGCAATTTGGACAAGCAGATACAGCAATAAAGAGCTGGTAGAGAACAAAGACAAGTATTATTGTGTCGGAATCAGTTTAGGAACGCCGAAATTTCCACTTGGCTATACCGTTGAACAGCAGTGCTATTCACTGGCACCAAAAGGATATATGCTGAGAATGGAACTGGAGAAGTTCACTGAGGAATATTACCGTAAGCTGGAAGGCATCGGAAATGACAAAATCATCGACATGGTAATGAGATTCGAGAAGACGGCCGCAGACGAAGGTAAGGACCTGGTTCTTTTGTGCTATGAGGACGTAAGAATCCCGGAAGACTGGTGCCACAGAACAGTGTTTGCTCAGTGGTACTGCGAAATGACAGGAGAAATCATTGAAGAGCTGCCAGACCCGAATCCACCAAAAGTAAAGAAACCGCCTGTACAGAAGCAGGCAAAGAAAGAAGAAAGCAAGCGCACAGCCGCTCAGAAGGAAGCTAAGACGGAAACGGAAGGCTATGAACAGATGAGTTTGTTTGGTATGGCTGGTGCGATGATATAATATCCGGAACTGGTGAAAGCATCACGTTCCTCTTCCAGAGGAAAGTTCCTGTTCATTGCAGGGTTCCGGTCCAAAAGAAACGGCATCGTATCTTCGGGTACGGTGCCTTAATTTGTGCAATTTGCCAGAATGGTCTCTGAAATTCCCGGTGTGGCATCAGAGATTGTCCTGGCTTTTTGTATAAAGTGAACAAAAGGAGGGAAATTAGAATGGAGAGAGGCATTGTATCAGCTACCTGCATAGCACAACACATTGAGACATTCAGAAAACAGGCTGCGAGTGATGCAAAAGCGGATTTCGGAGAGCCATGCCAGAACTGCCCGATGAATAAGGAGTGCAATTTTGACTGGCTCTCGAACATGGCACCGCTGTTGAAAGATTCAATGGTGAAGATCAGAATGGTTCTTCCGGCGCAGTGTTGAATACAGGACAAGATCCACACGCATCTCGGCGAGGATAAGGGCAATCATCCGAACAGTCACAGGAATAGCCCAAAATCTTATAGCCAGGAGCTGCGGCACCGAGCATAGAAAACTCGGCGTAATCAACACGAACACCATGCCGTTCTTCCAGGTAAGGGCAGTAATCATGGTGTATGAGAGAAATCCGTCTCGACAATATAATTCACCTCCGGTTTATTACTCGGCTCGTATGAGCCTGTAAAGACAGTATAGTACAGTTTTAGAAAAACGGAAAGAAAGGAGAAGAAAGCAATGGCGTTTTTTATGGACCCAGGGGCAATGTTCTTGGGATGTTTAGGGCCATCGGAGCAGAAGTTTTTAGTCACTCTGATAGAAACGGCAGCAAAGTCCGGGTACACAAGATTTGTTGAGCCATGCGCCGGCACCTTCGCAATGGCAAATCTGGCAGTGCAGAACGGCTTTAAGCCAGAGCAGATTGAGACTAGCGATGTCAACATGATGTCAACGGTCCTTGGGTATGCGATAACAGGGCAGTCATTGGAACCATTGGAAATCCATGCACAAGGATTCAACGATGAGGAACTTCTTGATCCTGCAACAGCGTTGTACGCACAGCTGTATCTCAGAACATCAAAGAACGCAGGGAATGATTATTTCTACCAGATACTCACGGACCTACGGCTTAGGAGAGAAGAACACATAGAGAGCATCAACCGGCAGATAGAAGTCATTCGGAATCTGCTTGGTGGAATGAGCTATAGGCCACTGGATATGTGGGAACATCTGAAAGAGGTGCTGGACGATCCGCACGCTTTGGTGATCGCAAATCCACCGACCTATTTCTCGGGTTATGAGAAGTTCTACGACACCCAGGGCAAGATGACCTGGAAGGAACCGCCGTATGAGCTGTTTGATCCGGAGACCGGACACCAGCAGTTCTACAATCTCTGCATGAACGCAAAAGCATTGGTCATTTGCTACCAGGAGAAAAGAGTAGGAGAGGCAGTTGGCTATACGATATACGCCCGATCCGGCACAAGAGCAGACTTGAACGCCTACATAACCACGAACCGGGAGGAAGAGGCAACAGCCTTGGCAAATGGCAAGAAAATCAAGCGGCCGGCAGAGAGTAAGCTACAGCCATTAGACTGCAGTATGCTTCCCAGGGACTACGAAATCAAGGAAGACAGCAAAGTGCAGGTTATCCCGATCAAAGCGGCAGAGGCTCAGTATTACAGAGAGCTATGGACACATAATTTTGTTGGTTCATCAGCCACGTTCAACAGGGCATTGCTGATTGATGGGTATGTAGCTGGCGTGTTTGGCATATCGAAGATGGCATCTGACAGCGTGTTTGTATGGTATGTGATGAAGGTTCCACACAAAACGTACCGCCTCGGCAGACTGTGCTATATGCTGGCACAGAACAGAGAGTTTGTGGATACACTCCTGGACAATATCGAGCAGGAGAAAGTCACGAAGATGCGGACTGCAATGCTTACCAGGTATCCGGAAAACAAGGAAGTCAGGGGCATCATGAAACTGGTAAACAGGGTGGAAGACAAGAAGAATGGATACAAGCTCACATATGAGGCAGAACTGGTTGAAGGCAGGAGTGAGCAGCAGACACTTCAAGAATGGCTAAGGAGGGAGAATGAATGGCAGAAGAACAGGGCAAAGGCATCCAGCAAATCGAAGGGTGCGAAGTAATCTACGATATGGGTTCGGGTTTGGTGATTGCCAAAGTTCCACTGGATAAAGTTAAGGAACAGGACATCAATGCCAGAATCATGAAGAATGAGATGCAGGACCAGCTGACCGCCAACATCAAGAAACGAGGACAGTTGGAGAGCCTGCCTCTTTTCGTTTTGGTAGACGGAAAGTTGGAAATCATCAGCGGTCACCACAGAGTAAAGAGTGCAAGAGCTGCAGAGATGAAGGAGATCATCGCCATTGTTGATGTGTCCGGACTCTCACGTAGCAAGATAGCGGCAAAGCAGTTGGCCCACAATGCGATTTCCGGTTTCGATGATGATAGCACGCTGAGAGAAATCGTGAAGATGATTGACGATGTGGACGATATGATTGAGTCGTTTGTTGGAAAAGAAATCATGGAAGAACCGCTGGAACAGTATGACAAGATGCTGAGTCCTGCGGTTCAGTTTGATTTTAAGAATGTCACTTTTACATTCCTTCCGCATCAGGTGAATGATATGGACGTCCTGGTGAAGGATCTGGAATCTAAAGCTCCGGAAATCGTTGGAGTTGCTTCATACGAGCAGTGCAAGGCATTTGTGGAGACATTAAGCAAATACCAGAAGTTTACGGACATCAGAAACGTAGGAGCAGCTATCCATTCTATGATCGAGAACGCAAACGAGAAAATGGATGCAGTTGGGTTTGACGCAGAAGAGGAATGGACATATCTGGCGAAGGTGTTTGGAAGCAATGCGATTCCTGCGGATGCCGCCGAAGTAATCAAACAGGCCATCAAGAAGGCTGAGAAAGAGGGAACCATCACCAGCAAGAACCGGTGGCAACTGATTGAATACCTTTGCGCTGACTATCTAGGTAAATAGATAAGGCATGGCAGCTAAGGTCAAATACAATCCAGATTATCACGATAACTGGGCGTGGTCTTTGGCTGCTATGGGAGCTACCAATGAAGAAATCGCAAAGGCAATGGGAGTTTCTAAGCGGACGATCATCCGCTGGAGCCAGGATCACGAAAGTTTCGGTAGCGCATTGGCCCAGGGAAAGGGAGTTTCCGATGCGAAGGTAATCAGGAGCCTGTATCAGAGAGCGGTCGGCTATGAGTACGAGGAAGAGAAGAAAATCATTGAGTATGACAAAGACGGAAACGTGAAACCGATCAAAATTGAGAAGACTAAAAAGCAAGTTCCACCGGATGTAGGAGCGCAGTGCTTCTGGTTGAAGAATCGGCAGAGAGATAAATGGCAAGACCGGCCAGAAGTTATACCAGACACAGGAGCAGACGATGGAGACCAAGTTCAGTTTTATCTTCCGGATAATGGGAGGGATGGCTGATGGGGAAAATAATCAGGATTGGACCGCAGAAAGGACCGCAGGAAAGATTCCTTGCAACCTCTGCGGATATTTGTATTTATGGTGGAGCAGCGGGAGGCGGCAAGACCTTCGGGTTGCTTTTGGAACCGATCCGGCACATGAACAACAAAAATTACAATGCGGTTATATTCCGAAGCAATTATACGCAGGTCACATCTCCTGGTGGTTTGTGGGATAGTTCAGGCAAGATTTATAGCCTCGTAAAGGGGGCTTATCCATTAAAGACACCTAAACTACACTGGACGTTCAAAAGTGGTGCTACGGTCAATTTCGCCCACTTAGGTAGTGATTCTGATTGCCAGAACTGGCAAGGTTCGCAGATCGCAATGATAGGATTCGATGAGCTGACGCATTTCTCAAAGCATCAGTTTTTCTATATGCTGTCACGAAACCGTACTGATTCTGGAGTAGCACCGTATGTTCGAGCAACGTGCAACCCTGATGCCGATAGTTGGGTAGCTGATTTCATTAAGTGGTGGATCACACCAGAAACCGGTTATCCTATACCGGAGAGAAGCGGCGTAATCCGATACATGGTAAGGCTGAATGATGAGATCATTTGGGGAGACAGCAAAGAGGAACTGGCAGCACAGGGATATGATGCACAGGATGTAAAAAGCGTGACGTTCATAGCCAGTACATTGCAGGACAATCAGATCTTAATGAAGATGGACCCTGGATATCTGGCAAACTTAAAAGCTCTGCCTACAGTAGAGAGGGAACGTCTTCTGCTTGGAAACTGGAAGATCAAAGCGGCGGCCGGTCTGTTCTTCCGCAGAACTCAGGTTGGAGAAATGCTGGAGGAATTGCCGAAAGATGTTATTTCCTGGTGCAGAGGTTGGGACCTTGCAGCAACCAGCGAAGATGAAGATGGAGATCCGGCATACACAGCAGGCGTTCTGATTGGAAAGAGAAAGAGTGGTAGATACATCGTGGCAGACGTAATCAATAAGCGTTTGGCTGCTTCTGATGTAAGAACAATCATCAAAATGACAGCACAGGCAGATAAGGCAAAATACAAGCGAGTGATTGAAAGACTTCCACAGGACCCAGGGCAGGCCGGAAAAGAACAGGCTCAATCCTACGTGAAGTTCCTGGCAGGCTTTCTGGTAAAGACCATAGGTGAGTCTGGAAGTAAGGAATCCAGAGCAGAGCCGTTTGCAGCGCAGTGGCAGGCTGGAAACGTAGATGTGTTGATTGGAGAGTGGAATGAAATGTACTTCAATCAGCTGGAATCATTCCCGGAATCAAAATTTAAGGACATGGTGGACGCCAGCAGTTCAGCTTTCAATGAAGTTGAGAGTGGAGCTACATTCTCGGCACCACCAAAAGACACGCTCAGCAAGAGCAGTTATTGGAGAGGATGAGATTAAGCATGAATGGAATGAGAGTAAACAATACTGCAGCATCTGCCAGTGCGATCGCAAGCATGGGCGGTTATGGTTGCAAAAAATACAATGTTCCTGGAGGAGACGCAGAAGAGTTCAAGGCAGACGGCATAGGAACTTTTGTTTCCGTGATCCAGGCATTTGAAGATACAGAAATTCTGACCGTAAAGGCTTGTTGGGACGCACCAACAGATGTAGACGGCATTATTATTCCTGCCGGTATGTGTCTGTATGTGAAGGCAGAAAGCGTAACCATATCAAGCGGATGCGGCGTGATCTATTACGAGATGGCTTCATAAAGGAGGCGGTGAGTATGATGTTATCATTGCAGAATAGCATAAACAGCAGGAACGGACCGGGAGGAAACAAGAACCGATCCGTTTGGTTGCGTGTAGGAGTAACTGGTGTAGCGTTCCAAGCAGTAAATCAGCCATGTGGAACACAAGGACCATTGGCTAAGTCAGCGGTTGCTGGCTACATCGTCAGAGAAACAGTTCAGATTGCTGACTCTGGATACGGAGTGAGCTTCAGAATAAAAGCCTGCGGGCAGAAAAGGAGGCTGATGTAAAGTGAGTAAAGAAATAGGACGCATCGGCCAGAGACGTTACGGTGGAGTTATCTATGAAGAGTTTCTTCCGGAACTGAGAGGAAGTAGAGGCGTAGAGATTTACCGAGAAATGTCAGAGAATGATGATGTAGTCGGTGCGATCCTTTATGCGATAGAGATGCTGGTTCGACAGACAGCTTGGACAGTGGAACCGGGAGGCGGCACAGCAAAAGACCGGGAAGCAGCTGAGTTTGTACAATCGTGTATGGATGATATGCAAAGTACATGGGTTGATACCGTCTCAGAGATCCTGTCATTCCTTACTTACGGCTGGAGCCTACATGAAATTGTGTACAAGCGTAGGATGGGAAATACAAGAGATACCAGAACCAGAAGCAAATACAGCGATGGTTTGATTGGATGGGCGAAGCTCCCTATTCGTTCCCAGGAAACCCTGTACCAGTGGGAATACGATGAAGCCGACAATCTGGTAGGTATGACGCAGATGCCGCCGCCAGACTTTGGGCTGCTGACAATTCCGATGAGTAAGGCACTGTTGTTTAGGACCAAGGCACGAAAGGACAATCCAGAGGGTAGAAGCATTTTGAGAAATGCGTACCGGTCATGGCATTTCAAGAGAAGAATCCAGGAAATTGAAGGCATTGGTATTGAGCGTGACCTTGCCGGACTGCCGGTGATTTATACTCCGGAAGACATGGATATATGGAACTCCGAAGACGAAACCATATCAAGGATCAGAGCAGAACTGGAAAATATGGTTCGAGGTGTCCGGAGAGATGAAAGAGAAGGCCTTGTTCTTCCAGGTGGATTCAAGATGGAACTTTTAAGCACTGGTGGTTCCAGACAGTTCGACACCAATGCGATCATTGACAGATACGATACCAGAATTGCTATGACAGTTCTGGCAGATTTTATTTTCTTAGGGCATCAGCAAAATGGTTCATGGGCTTTAAGCTCAGACAAGACAGAACTGTTTGCGATGGCCTGTGGTGCGTATCTGGATATTATTGCAGAGACGTTCAATAGCCAGGGGATACCGAATCTGATCGATATTAACGGAGACCATTTTGCTGGAATTACAGATTATCCAACGCTGACGCATGGAGACATTGAAGATGCCGACATTGCGAAGGTATCTACGTTTGTCAAGGATATGGTTGGAATCGGAGTTCTGGTACCGGATGATGGCTTGGAAGATTATATCAGACAGATCGGGAATCTTCCGGAAAGAACGGATGATACTAGAGAGCTGAGCCAGACAAGGGAAGAACAGCAGGGGCAGAATGAGCCACCAGAACCCGAAACAGCCGCAGGCAAGGAACCGAAAGAAGATGATGAGGAAATATCCGAGGAAGTGGTAGAAGCGGCCAAAAAGCGTTTGGGAAGAGTGTAGCTATGGCATTTTTGATAAGACCGCCAGGTCAAGTGAAAAAAGCAAAAGCAAAGTTGAAACCGAAGTCAAAGAATGCTCAGGAAATTCTAAACAGACTGCAGGGTTTCTTGAACCAGAATACCAGCGAACCAGTAGAAATCCTCTGCGGCTTTTGGGAAGACCAAAGAAATGCTATCACCTATAAAGAACTGAGAGAAGTAGTGCAAAGCGGTATGCTCACACAGAAGCAGTTCGAGGATTGGCAGCAAGATTACTCAGCTCTGGTTGAGAAAAAGATGGCAGGTGTATGGATGTCTGCAATGGCGGCAGGCGTTGCCGGTCAGCCGATGTTTGATAGCTTATCATTCAGCATCAATACGCAGGACCCTGGAATTGTATCGTGGATTAAAGACAGGGGAGCTGAATTTGTGACATCGTGTACAGCAGAGCAGAAAAAAGCCATCCAGTCGTTGCTGGTAAAAAAGATTACAGATCAGCATACGGTTGACGAATTGGCAAGATTCATTCGTCCATGTATAGGTCTTACAGATGGTGACACAAAAGCGGCATTGAAGCTGTACGATACCGTAAAGGCCACATTGCAAACTAATCATCCACGAATGAAGCCAGAAAACATCCGGAAGAAGGCACTGGATGCGGCACAGAAGTATGCAGAACAGAAACACCGGCAGAGAGCTTTTACTATAGCTCAGACAGAACTGGAATTTGCGTACAACCGAGGAGCCGACCAAGGCGTAAGGCAAGCACAGTCCCAAGGCCTTTTGGGAAAGACAATCAAGAGATGGATCACATCCGGAGATGATTCGGTATGTTCCATTTGCGCTGCATTAGACGGTACCGAAATCGAGATGGATGATAATTTCGATTTTAAGGGCCGTCTTTTGTTTGCCGGTCAGAAAATGCTACCGCCGGCACATCCACGTTGCGCTTGTGCTGTTGAGTACATTGAGGTTGAGCCACCAATGTTTGTTCCGGAAGAATCGGCGGTACAGGACTGGGAAACACAGATAAGACAGCAACAGGCAGAGTATGAAGCAAAGTTCGAGGGCCAAAAGTTGGATAAGGAAGCATACTTGGAAGCCGCTGCAGGTATTGCGGAAGTTGGATATGAAGCCACAGCAGAGCAAGTTATAGACATGGTTAATTCGGTAAATACATACACAGGAGGAGATTTTACAGATATTCTTGCCGCCCAACAGAATTTTAAAGGTCGCTTTGCCAATTATTCCGGAATAATGTCTGAAACTCAAAAGGCAAAAGCCTTGCAAGATGTAAAGAACATATCGCAATTCCTTGAGTATTCACCAACATATGAAGGAAGCGTTTACAGAGGGCTTGGATTTGATGTTGGCGGCCCAATGGATGATGGTGGGTACGATTCTTTCCGCAAACTGTATCAGAAAGGGAAAGTAATCGAAACAGATACGTTTACAAGCTGGACGAAAGATAAAGACTTTTTAAGAGATGTTCATATAGCACGAACCGGGTTAGACGATGAGTGTGAGTATTCGGTAGAGGTAACGATCCGAATGAAGAATTGCGAAAGCGGCGTAGATATTTCGAGATATGCAGAAATACAAGGTCAGCAAGAAGTTCTATTTGACAATAAAACATCGTTGAAGGTTTTAGATGTTAAGGAACAGTGGAAAGACGATGAAGTAATGAGCCTGATAATTGATGTAGAGGAGGTGTAGCGTGAACCTTGCAGACAGAATGGCACTGGAGGAAGAATTTTGTAAGAAAAAGAGGAAAAGTAAGATGAAAAAATTTTCAGATATGATCCAGAAATCCGGCAAACAGGCAAAACCGAAAGCCAGGGAATCTCCAGTAAAGAAGAGAATGTTCAAGATCACAAAACGTGATGATGAACAGATGCTTGTCTTCGGGTGGGCGAATGTTTCCATCCGATCAGACGGAGAACTGATCGAAGACTGGCAGGAAGACATCGTAGAACCAGGAGAATTGGAGCGGGCAGCGTATGAATTTGTGCAGTTTTACCGAGAAGGTGGAGAGATGCACGAAAGAGGCGGTGTTGCTACTCTGGTTGAGAGTGTAGTTTTCACCGAAGAAAAGCAGCGAGCCATGGGTATTCCGGAAGGAACACTTCCTATTGGCTGGTGGATCGGCTTTAAGGTACTTGATGCAGATGTATGGGAAAAGGTCAAAGATGGTACATATTCCATGTTCAGCATTGAGGGCGAAGCAGAAAGAGTAGAGGTGGAGGATGAGGATACTGATTGATATTGGTATTTATCTACTGGGCGTGTTCTCAGGAATAACCTGTATCGCTCTTGCAGCTGCAGGCAGGAAGAATTTCGATGAGGGAAGAGATGAAAACAGCAGCGTATAGCGATTTTCAGCACGCCAAACCTATCAATCCTACCCTAGAGATCGTAAAAACGGCTCTGGTAGGATTTTTCAATCTGAATATTGTGATAATTCAGAGAGGCATCCTTGGCGGGTGCCTTTTTGCATTATAAATCCAGAAGAAAGGAGGAACAGCATGGCAACAAAGTTAAAGAACCTCAAAGTTAAGAAAGTTGACTTTGTGGATGAGGGAGCCAATCCGGATGCACATATTGAGCTGTTCAAACGCAAAGATGGAAAACCGGAGGAAGATCCCAAGAAACCAAAAGAAGACAATGAAGAGGGAGAGAAGCAGAATGAAGGCGGCGTAATGAAACGCCTTTTATCAGCTATCGCAAAGATGGTCGGAGTAAATCCGGGTGAACTGAATAGTGCGATAGAAGAGATCGAGAAAGGCAATTCAGAGTCCTTCAAAGAAAAGATGGCACAGCGAAAGGCTCAGAAAATCGCAGATGAAATATGGGACTTTTGTTATGCACTGCAGTCTTCCTTATGCTCTGTTTTATGGGACGAAGAACTGGACGGAGCAGGAGCCACAGCAGCTATGATTGAGAACCTGGATGAATTCTATTCCGTAGTGAAAGATGCAATCGGCCAGTGGTCCGATGGCAAGGTTTCCAATATAGCAAAGAACGATCAGGAAATTTCCGAAGAGGAGCTGGCAGTTATGAAGTCAGCACAGGTAAGACTGAACGAGGCAATTCAGAAAGCTTCCGAGGAAAAAGAAGACGGACCAGAAGACGATGAACCGAAAGGAGACGGAGAAGAAATGAAAATCGACAAGAGCAAAATGACAGAATCTGAAAGAGCGTTTTTTGAAAGTATTGAAAAACGCTATGGTACAGAGGAGGGTACTGGTACACCAGAAACACCGCCGGCAGTAACTCCGCCAACACAGGGAACTGCTCAGTCCTCAGAAGAGGCAGTAGCAAAAGCCCTTCAGACCCTGGGGCTTACAGGCGCTACGAATACCGGAGATACCGGAGATGATATTTTTAAGTGCTTAAACCCCGGCTTAAAAGCACAGGTTGAAGCACTTATAAAATTTAAGGCTGATGCAGAAGAAAAGGAAATGAAAGAGATTTGCAAACGGTATGCAATTCTCGGAAAGACAGAGGAAGAGCTTCTGCCGGTACTCAAGAGTACAAAAGCAGTAAGCCAGGAAGCATACGATCAGGTAATCAAAACTCTGAACGATGCAAAAGCTGCTGTCGAAAATTCTGGCACATTTTCTGAAATCGGAAAATCCGGGCACGCTGGTGCTTCAAAGGGACCAGATGCGAACTCTGCCGAAGGGAAAATTGACAGCATCGCAAAGAGTTATGTTGAGAAAAATCCAACAATGACCTATGTGGACGCATTAGCCAAGGCATGGGAAGACAATCCGCAGCTGGTGCTTCAGTACGAAGAGGAAGCAGGATTTTAAGAAGGAGGAAAAACAATGGGTAAGAATTACAACGGAACACAGATCAGTCAGAGCGTAACAGTTTCCGAGGTGGCCGGAGCTACCGTTGAAGACTGCAGAAATAAGATTTTTGTGTATGACGAAAACGGAAAAGCAATCCTGGCTACCGGAGGAACAAAGCCGTTCATCGGTGTGGCTCTGATCGAAGCAGGTATTAATGATATGTTCGGAGAAGTATCTGGAAAGGTGGAGGCAGGAGATGACATCGACATCCAGATTAAAGACATCGGATCAGTGCTTGCAGGAGAGGCCATTGCCAAAGGCGATGAAATCACAGCCGGGGCAGACGGAACTGCCGCAAAGGCAAAAGCCGGGGACTATGTCCTTGGTATTGCACTCAGCAAAGTTGCCAAAGACGGATATGCCAGAGTGCAGATCAGCAAATATCAGAAAAATGCGTAAGCAGGAGGTAAGAAAGAATGGGTAGAAAAGTAACAGCAGCCGATATTCAGGTGGAAATTGCAAAAGGAGCCTTTAGACCGCACACAGCACTGTCTAATATGGCTCTTTCTTATTTCCAGAGTGACAAAAATTATTTTGCCAGAACAATTTTCCCGATGTGCCCGGTAAGTCTGTCAGCTGACAATTACTATATTTTCAGCAAAGAAGATTTACTGAGAGACAGCTGGAAAAGAAAACCGGCATATGGAAAGGTTGAGCCAGCAGTTCTCGGCGAGAATGGACAGACCTACGCCTGCCAGGTAGATCAGATGATCGTAGGTATCGATCAGATTCGTCAGACAGACCTTATTAGAAGACAGGGACCGTCTATTAGAGATCCGAGACAGCAGAGAACCAGAATGATTGCAACCCAGGCAAACATTCACCAGGACGTTCTGTTCGCAAAGAATTTCTTCAAAGCTGGCGTGTGGGAGAATGAGTTTGCTGGCGTAGACAGTACATCCGTATCCGACAAGCAGTTTATCAAGTTCTCAAACGGCAACTCAGATCCTATTTCCTATATCGAGGAAAGAGCAACTGAGATGGAAGAACTCACAGGACGCAGACCGAACCGTATGGCTCTCGGTGTGAATGTTTACAATGCACTGAAAAAACATCCGGCAATTCTGGAAAGAGTAAAATACAGCGGATCAACAGCTAACCCGGCCATGGTCAATGCAAATGTTCTGTCTCAGCTGTTCGAGATGGAACGTCTTTCTGTGCAGCGTTCTATCATGAACAATGCAGCACTTGGGGAAGAGGCAAAAATGCAGTACATCGGCGATCCGAACGCATTCCTGCTGGCATACGCTACAGACTCACCAGCAGTAGATGAGCCGAGTGCAGGATATATCTTTACTTGGGATATGTTAGGAAACGGAAATGTACTGCCGATTCGTCAGTATGAAGGCGAGCAGGGAACTCACAGTGAGTTTATCGAAGGCCTCATGGCAACTGATATGAAAAAGACCGGAGATGATCTGGCAATGTTCTTCAAGGACGCTGTCTAAGGAGGGTAATTATGAAACTGATTGCAAAGAAACCTTGTAGCTTCGGCGGCAAGGCTTTTTTCATCAATAACGAGATCCCGGCCAGTGTTGTTCTGAACCCGAAACAGCAGGAAGAACTTGGAGTGCTTACCATTGTTTCGGACGAAGAAGTTGCAGCTGGAATCCTGGAAACAGAAGTTCCGGAAACGGATTTTGTAATTCCAATCGTCAAAGGTTCTGACGGAGACACAGTACAGGCAATGGGTGTGCCTCTCAATATCGGAGAAGTACAGGAGGTCTTCTCTATTCTGCAGATGAATGTAGAAGAAGCTACAAAAGTAATCGAAGCTACAACATCTGAGAATATGCTGATCGTCATTCATGCTTGCGATTCACGCACTGGCGTAAAGAAAGCGGCTCAAAAGAGAGTAGATAACTTATTCTCCACCAATGAAGGCACAAACGATCCTGCAGGCGGTAACGAGTTCGTAGACCATAGTACGGAAGACGAAACACCGTCTGGAAAATAATTCGGAGGTGAACCCTTATGGCAAAAGGCACATATACCTATGAACCAGGGAATATCACAACTGCAGGACTTGACCTGATGAGGTTTGAACTGGGAGATACGATGGTAGAAGGTGGGGCAGATACCTGTGCATTGACAGATGAAGAAATTTCAGCGGCTTTGAAAAAATATCCGAAGAAATGGAAAAGAGCAAAACTCATGTTGCTGGAAAGCATCTGCAGAAGGTTTGCGTTTGAAGTGGACACGAAAGAAGGTCCACTTTCTTTTTCGCTGTCTGACCGGGCAAAAGTCTGGAAAGAAGATTACATAAGTCTGAAAAAGGAAGTAAGCCTGGAATCAATGGCAGTTCCATCACCGCCGACCGGAAACAGCTATAAAGACCCGTATTTCTATACAGGTATGCTGCGGAATCCAAGAACAGGAAGGTTGGATGAATGATGAGAAGAGCAATGATGTATCTGCGGCCAGGAAATCTATATAAAGAGTTTGTGATCGAAGATAACAAAGCTGATATCGGTAAAACAGGAAGGGCCACAGCTTCGTTTTCTGGTGATGGAAGCCGGACGCTAAAGGGAGCACTTGCGGAAGCAACACCGAAGCAAAAGGTTGAGTGGCAACAGCTTCAGCATCCGATTTCCCACACGATCATACAGGATGGGCGGCCAAAGGCGAAGGCAGAAGACAAGCTAGTGCTGGGAGAAAGAATATTCTTGATTCAAGGCATAGATGATCCGGGTAGTATCGGAGTCTGCACCATTTACTATGTCGAGGAAAGGATGGATGTGAAGTGAGGTTGTGGATAGATACGGCAGCACTTGGAACAGCAGGCCAAGCAGTACAGGCAAAGGTTGGCGAAATGAAAGCCAGAGTAAATCAACAGGTGCTGTCAAGAGGAACAAGAGCGGTCAACCAGCTCAGAAATGCCGAATTGGAGGTCCTCAGAGGAAAAGGAAGCGGAAGAACTTATAGGAAATATCCGTATAAGTCAACCTACCAGGCATCCGCTCCTGGAGAACCTCCGGCAAGGCGTACAGGCAATTTAAGGTTGCATTGGACAGGAAATGTAAAAGGTGGTGGAGGCAATATTACTCTGGAGCTTGAAAGCGCAGAGTTTTATGCCGGTTATCTGGAAAACGGTACAAGAAAGATGGCACGAAGACCATTCAAGGACCGGATCACACAGAAAGCATTGCCACCGATCAAAGCAATCTTTAATGAACCATATTTGTAGGAGGTGATGCGAAGAAATGAGTCTGATTATGGACAAACAGGAAAAGGTGTTTGATTGCACTACAATTGAAAGGGGCGATCTGATAAGCGCACAGCATTCCTGTTGGAAAGAACCGAAATCCGGAATTGTATCTGCAGTTACGCCGGAGGAAATCAAGATATTGTATCAGCCGGACATTGCGAATGTTACCAGTTTTCTCACAATCCAGGCAGATGATGTTGCGACAGGCCAGTGGAAAATCCGCTGGTCTGAAAATCTGGAAAGCATTGAAGAATATGATCCGGAGAAAACGGAGGTAAAAAGCGAGTGATTCTTGAAGAATTGATGCATGAACGATTTGCCACATATTCGTTTTTTAAAGATCAAATGGCGGTATACGCTGGACTGCCTGCAGTGTTTTACCAGGGAGCACCGGACGATAGGCAGAAAGGGTGGGAAGGAGAACAGTACCCGAGAATCGTATATACGATTGATATGCAGGCAGATGAAGAGAGAAAAAGCGCTGGTGTCATGCAGGTTGATCTCTACTGCGATGAGAGAAAAACTCTTCCGGAAGATATCGAGCCATACATCAGGAAGTGCCTGGTAAATCTCATCGTGAAGCCGGAAGGAAATTCACACTATGCGTTTGCTTGGGCGAGAACAGAAATGTTTTCCCTGGAACGGAGTGCGAGAGATAGAGGCGTTGACACAATGATAGTTGGAGCCTCTGCCCGGTTTGATATTCTGGAGTACAGCCGGCAGGAAACAGCGAATCCAGACCCAGTACAGGCATTGAGCAGATGGTTGAAGGACCTGGAAAAAGAAAGCCTGGTTATAGGAAAAGATCATATTGAAAAATTCTTTGAGCCGAGTGGAGAACACCCGGCTTTTTACGTTCGTGTGCAGTCGTACAAAACGAACAGAGCGACCTATGCGCTTACATGGGTGGATTGCAATTTGGCAATTCATATCATCGTGCCGGAGCCAGAAAACCGTAGCCTATGGGCGAGATACATTGCGGACAGACTGAATATGGCAGGAGAAGTAATCATGTTGGATGATAGCCCAATGCTGATATTCGAGGTATCCGTAGAGAATAACGCCGATTATTTGACAAGAGGACAGGTTATGGTGAAGGCACAATATTCTATTCCAAGGTTCGGTGAGGTAGAACACCCACTGAGCAAGATCAAAGTAAGTCAGAAGGAGGAGAAATGAATGGCAACAAAAAAAGCCGTAGAAGCTGCGAGTACAGCTGAAAACAGTGAACCCTTAAATTCCATCGTTGAGGAAGAAAAAAACGAAGCCAGAACCGGTAACGAATCCACAGCGGTATCAGAAGGGGAATCTACCTACACAATCAACGAGTTTGCAAAAGCAGCGGCAACAGCATTTGAAAGACCTTACAGTTCAGATATTGTGCGTGCCGCTTTTCTTTTGGCAGGAGTGAAAGAGGCAACTAAGAAAGAAGCCTCAGTTATCATCAAGAAATTCTTAGGCGAGGAGGTAAATGAGTAATGAGCGGATCTTTTAGAGCAGGAGAAGAAAAGGAACGTCCTGGCGTATACAGACGTCATGTTAATGCTGGAGGGTCAGATGTTGCTGGTGCTGCGGAGAATGTAGGACTGGCAGTAGTAAGCGGAACATGGGGACCACTGAATAAACCAGTTATTACCGAAGGCTCCGATGATGTAGCTTCAATTATTGGAGGCGGCAAGGGAGCAAACGTAATTACTCAGATGAGAATTGGTGGCGCAAACACCATTGTAGTAGTCAGAGTTGGATCAGGAGGAACACAGGCAACCATTACCTTGAAGGATGATAAAGATGCAGATGTTGTTACTCTGACAACTTTATATCCGACCAGTAGAGCGTTTACAGTAACCATCAAAGAATCCCTGGAGGATGATACACAGAAAATAGCGATCATCCAGGAGGGAACAAAGGAACTGGAAGCAGTAACTTTTGCCGCAGGTTCTGCGGAGGTAGCTGGAATTATCGCTGCTTTCGCAAACAGTGCATATGTAAAAGCAACCAAAAAGGCAGACGGAAGCGGAAAACTGAAAACAATTTCTCAGTCAAAGTTCACCGGAGGAACAGATCCTACAGTGAATACAGAAGCGTATGATGCAGGATTTGAGGCGAGTGAGGAAGAAACTTGGGATGGTGTTGCTGTTGACTCCGAGGAACCGGCAGTACATATGCTTTTGTACACCTTCATCAACAGAAAGTTTGAGGAAGGAATGTATCCGTATGCTTGTGTTGGTGAGCCTAAGAGTGTGGCAATCGACACAAGAATCCAGCACGCCGCAGCTTTTAACGATTACAAAATGCACTATGTACTCAATAGCTGGGTTGGTACAGACGGAGTTGTGTATGAGGGATATTTAGCAGCCGCAAGAATTATGGGAATGATTATTGCAGTTGCATCTAACTCCACCCTTACTCATGCCGTAATCACAGGCGCTGCAAACCTGAATGAGTCGCTAAAAAATGCAGTTATCAAGAAGGCCCTTAAAGCTGGTTGTCTGGTTCTTTCGCTTAGTAAAAGTCGCCAGGTGTGGATTGAGAAAGCAATCAATACCCTTACTGTTCTGGCCGCAGATCAGGACAAAGGCTGGAAGAAAATTCGCCGTATGAAAACCAGATTTGAGCTGGAGGATCGTGTAGACGCTACAATCGAAAACCTGGGAACTTCACTTGATAACGACGATGATGGACGAGCAACCGTAATCTCAGCAATTACTGATGTTATGGACGCAATGGTAGGAGAGAAAAAGATTTCACCTGGTGGAACCGTAGAACTGGATGCTTCAAACCCACCAAAGGGAGACAGCGCATGGTTCAATATTTCCCCGGACGATATCGACAGCATGGAGATCTTTTATCTGACCTATCGTTACAGATTTGCTCCAGAAGAAGAGGAAGAATAAGAAAGGAGATAAAACATTATGGGTATTATCAATACACAGGCAGTAGCAGATGGAAGAAAAGTTCGCACCGGAAAAGATGGCGCATTGTATAACGGAAAAGGAAAACTTCTTGCTACCATAGAAGTGTTTCAGGCACAAATGGGAGTAAGCAATCAGAAATATCATCCGCTGGGAACGCCACTGGAACAGGAAATCCTGGACTCTATTGGCACAACCTTAACCTTTACCGAATGCGTGGTAGAAGATGGAGAATTTATTACTGATCTCTTAAAAATGCAGAATACCGGCATTCAGCCGAACTGGAAGTTACAGGGTGTGGTAAAAGGAATCAATGGAAGCGAAGAACGCCTTATCTATCCGAACTGTGTACCTTCTGGAAATATCGATTTACAGAATGTATCGGTTGGAAGCATTGTAAAACGTCAGTGGTCCCTGTTTGTGAATGGCGCAGTAAAACAGCAGGGAAAATTAAAGGCCTGAGAAAAATTGAATAGAGAATAGTACATAGGCCGCAGCGTTGAGTTTGCGGCCTTTATTTTGTTTTAGGAGGAAAAATCAAATGGCAAAGAATACAGAAAACGTAGCAGAAGTTCAGATGTCCCCGGAAGAAGCAAAGGCAAATGTAAGAATGTATGAAGACGATATCCTGGGAGGCTTGATGGCCGCAGCTGCTTACAAGACAGATATGGACGAGGTCGCAAAGATCCAGATCATCAGACACAAGGCGGTTGTCCTGGAGTTCAGAATCCGTCCGCTGTCCGAAGATGAATACGTCAAAATCAAAAAGAGAAATACCAACTACAAGAAAAATAAAGCGAACGGCCTGAGAATTGCAGAAAGCGTAGACTCCGCAGATTACCGTTCTGAGCTGATTTATGAAGCGACTATCGAGGAGGATAGAACAAAGATCTGGGATAGAACAGATGCGTGGGAGAAATGCAATGTAGTTAATGGAATCGGCCTGATCGATGTCGTTCTGAAAGCAGGAGAGAAAGATGCAATTCTGGAAAAGCTGGATGAGATTTCTGGCTTCACACCGTCCATGGAGGATGTAGCAAAAAACTGATAACTGCCGGCGGCAAGACAACCCTGCTTCATATCATCTTCCAAAGGCATCATATTCCGTTTGACGAGGTATTGAGCAAGCCAAAATGGGCGCAAGTTTTAATGCTGGAGTCAATGCAGATTCAACTGAAGGAAGAAGAGAAGCAAAGGAAAAAGAAGCAAGGAATCATAGAAGACGAGGAAGGAGGTGAATGATTTGGCAGAAACCGTAAGAATTGAGATTCCGGTGAGCGTGAAAGACAACACATCAGCAGGTGTGCAGTCAGCAACCAGAAATATGTCCAATTTCGAGAGAAGCATGAAAAGGACCGAACAGCAGTTAAACAGACTGGATCGGGCACACCATGTAAGAGTCGATGCTGACGATCAGGCATCTGGAACAATCAACAGATTGTCGAGTGCTACTGAAAGTCTGGACGGAACAGCAGCAGATGTGGAGATTTCAGCCAATGATACGGCAAGTCAGATTGTCGATCAGGTTGAAGACCAGGTTAGCGCATTGGACGGTTCGGCGGCAGATGTGGATGTAGGAGCCAACGACACCGCCACCCAAGTAGTAAATGCGGCCAGTGATGCTGTTGAGAATTTTGACGGACAATCTGGTGACGCAGAGATTGGGGCTGATGATGGAGCTACTCCTGTTATACGAGCGGCAGAGGACGCAGTAGAAAGCTTCGATGGAAGCTCTGGAGATGCTGAAATTGGTGCAGACGATGGCGCAACACCGGTGGTGCGAGCGGCACAAGATGCTGTCGAAAATTTCGATGGCATGTCCGGTGACGCAGAAATCGGAGCTGACGATCAGGCATCTCCAGTCATTGATTCGGCCAGGGACAAAGCAGAGTCTTGGGCCGGTTCTGTTTTTAATGCCACAATAGGAATCATTGATAATGTTACCGCACCAATACAGAGCGTGCTTAGAGCAGTAAGCAACCCTGTTGTTCAAGGGGCATCATTACTGGGAGTTTCGCTAGGGGTAGCAGATACCGTAAACACATTCAAGGATTTTGAATCCATGATGTCTCAGGTGAAAGCCATATCAGGAGCCACAGGACAGGACTTTGAAGATTTGACTGCAAAGGCGAAGGAGATGGGAGCTACCACAAAATTCACCGCTACGCAGAGCGCAGAGGCGTTCAATTACATGGCGATGGCCGGTTGGCAGCCTACTCAGATGATAGACGGTATTTCTGGTGTAATGAATTTGGCGGCGGCTTCTGGCGAAGACCTGGGAACCACCAGTGACATTGTAACCGATGCCATCACAGCTTTTGGACTACAAGCCGGAGATGCAGGGCATTTTGCGGATGTGCTGGCCCAGGCAAGCGCAAATGCCAACACAAATGTAGGTATGCTCGGTGAGAGCTTTAAGTATGTTGCACCTGTGGCCGGAGCGATGAATTATACAGTAGAAGACACATCCTTGGCTCTCGGTCTCATGGCTAACGCAAGTGTGAAGGGAAGCATGGCCGGTACTTCTTTGAAAACAGCTATCGCAAATATGGCAGCACCTACGAGCAGTATGGCGGCAGCTATGGAAAAGTACGGAATCAGCATAACGGACAGCGAAGGAAACATGAAAAGCCTTAAAGGGGTCATGGACAATATCAGAAGTAGCCTCGGTGGTCTTGCAGAAGATGAGCAGACTGCGGCAGCTTCCACCATTTTCGGGAAGGAGGCCATGGCTGGCATGTTAGCTATCGTCAATGCGTCCGAAGATGATTACAACAAGCTGAGTACGGCTATTTACAACTCTAAAGATGCAGCTCAAGACATGGCAGATACGATGATGGATAATCTGGCCGGTTCAATGACCTTGATGCAGAGCGCAGTAGAAGGAGTACAGAACTCTTTCGGAAAAAGGCTTTCTCCATATCTGAAAACTGCGGTTGAAGGAATTACTGCAGAAATGCCGGCAGTAGAAGAAGCACTGAACAATATTATGGATGTTGTGGACGGAAAAGCTACGTCACTTAAACGAAGCATTAAGAGCATGACAGGCTCCCAGGAGTGGAAAGATGCAGATTTCTTCGGGAAAGTTGATATTGCCTGGGACAAGATCATTGCAGAACCGTTTATGAGCTGGGCTGGATCAGAAGGCAAGTCGATGCTGTCACAGGGAATCGGGAAATTATTTTCCAGTGCATCAGCAATTTTGCCTGGTGGTGAAAAAGCAGGCCTGACAAGCTGGCTAAGTGCCGGTTTGATTGGAGTTGGAGCATCAAAGCTGATAAGCGGAGGAAAGAATGTCGCAAGTGCATTGGCTCCTATTGGATCAGCAATAAAGAATATCGCATCAGCAGCCTCCGAAGCGGATACAGTCGGAGGATTTTTTACGTCTTTAACAGGCATGACTTCTAAAGCAGGAATGATTGGCCTTGGAGCCGCAGCAATCGCCGCAGCTATTGCAGGTATTGCAGTGGCGGTAGACAACTACAACTCCAAAGTTCTCAATGATGATCTGGAAGAACATTTCGGAAAGATCAAACTGTCTGCAAAAGAAGCGGAAGAAGTTGCTTCCGGCATCCTTAATCAGAAATACCTCACGAATGTTGAACTTGCGCTGAATGAAGTAAAAAATGCTGACAGTATGCGTGAGGCGGCTCAGAAAGCTCTGGAATCCAACGATGTGCTGGAGTTTAAGAGCCGGGTAGGAATTACTCTCACTCCGGAAGAGAGGGAGGATTACACGAACAATATTAAGACATTCGTGGATTCCAAAATAGAAGAACTGCAGAGCAGGACATTTGCCGCACATATTCATGTTCAGACCTACATTGGCGGAACAAAAGAAGGCGATACCCTTGCAAAGAATATTGAGGATTGGGCGAGAGCAGACAACCTGGAGCTTACCAATCTGTCAAATGATCTGCAGACAGCAGTAGAAAAGGCATTGACTGATGGCATCATTGATGTTGACGAGGAACAGGCAATCAGTGCCTTGCAGGAAAAAATCAATAATATCACTGCCCGTTGGAAAGAATCAGAAGCGCAGGCAAAGTGGGACTGGATTAACCAGGAATACGGAAATCTGAATGCAGCCGATCTGGAAAGCGGGTCTTTTACTGAGCTGTTGGAAGCCATGAGAGGTCAAAGGCAGTCAGCAAAAGAAAGCGTACAGGCAGATGTTGAGCAGTGGTACTCAGAGCTTAATTCAATGGAATCGGCCGGCAGGATCACAGCTTCTCAGAATAAGCAGTACAAAGAAATGACCGGCTGGTATGTGAAAGGGCAGGAAGGAAGCGAGCTGACTAAGAGCTTGCAGCTGGGAGCAAATACATTGAACTCCGCATATGCAGAAAAGATCCAGAGCAATAGACAGAGCCTTGCAGAAAATGCGCAGTATTCCCTGGAATCAGCGCAGAATATGCTGGCAAGCGGAGATACTTTCTCTGCGTCAAATGCACTGATGTATGGCTTCAATGAGCTTGGCAATGGGAAAACACTTGGATTCACAACAGACGCTACACAAAATGCTTTGAGTACGATGTATGAAAGCATGAAACCAGACGTAACGCAGATGCAGGGATTGATTGATGATTATAGGGAAGCCGGAAAAGCGGTTCCACAGAGCTTGATGGATTCTTTCAACGAAGCCATTGAAGTCGGAGCGGCGTCAGGTGATACTGCAGCTACATGGCAGAATTACGCTAATCAGATTTGGCAGAATGGAAGCGATGAATTAAAGGCATCACTTACAGACCCAAGTAATCCTATGTACGAGACTATCCGTTCTCAGCTTCCACCGGAATTGACAGAGGCAATAGATCGAGCGGCGGCAGAGACAACCACAGAGGACGTAACCCTGGAAGGCTTAAAGGCATCGGTTGACGGTGACGTAGATATAGACAAGGACAAATGGGTGTCTGCCTTAAATGAAAAGTTGGGAGATTTGGCAACAACAGAGGAAGTTACTGCGGAAGGTGCGACCATTAAAGTCGAAGCCGGAGACTGTTTATGGGATATCGGTAATGCTCTTGGCGTTGACTGGCAGACCATAGCAGAAGAAAACGGTATTGAAAGTCCATACATCATCCACCCTGGAGATGAAATCAAGATTTCCATGGACACCTTAACTGCCGAAGTAGATGGAGATGCAGCACAATCAGCAATCGACCAGGCAATGTCTGCGTTGACAACTGAAGGTGCTGAATTTTCTGTTACTGCAGAAGGCGTTCAAGTGGATTTGTCCGATGTTCAAGTAGATTCAGAATCAGCAGCCGCTCAGATTGAAGCGGCACTTGGTATGGAATCCGGAACACTTGCGGCGAATGGAATCGAAGTGCAGACAGGAGCAACGGTAACTGTGCCATCAGAATTGGTGCAGGTAGATGCATCTGGTCTGCAGGGAGCAACCCAGGAGGCGGTAAATCAGACAGATACAGAACCAGTTGAAAAGGATACGTCCGCAAATGTTAATGTTACGGACACAACAACAAATGCTGAAGATGTACAGGGAAAAGTGGAAGAGGACCTGCAGGGAGCTGTCGGGGATGCTTCGGTCGAAGGAAGTGCGAATGTTACATTCTCTGATGTAACGGCTGATACGTCTGGAGTCTTGGAACAGGTAACAGCAGAACTTGAAAGCGCAGTAAGTAGTGTGCCAGCCAATGGCCATGCCGAAATTACCCTGGATCAGACCAACAATTCAGCGGATATATATTCTCTTGCGACAGGAGATGTAGAGTCCGCATTTTCACAAACAATCCCGGCAGATGGCCATGTAGATGTTACGCTCGATCAGACAAACAATGTAGACGCCATTTATTCAGAATGTGCCGGACAGGTGCAGGGTACATTTTCTCAGGGATTCTCAGCCTCAGCAGATGTCGCAGTTACACTGAACTGGCATATTACGAATCCATCAGCAAGCATTTCTACATCAAGTAGCGGATCGTCTGTATCAGCTACTATTGCAGGTCATGCAAATGGCGGCGAAGTTGGATTAAGCGGACCAGAATTGTCGTGGGTAGGCGAGGAAGGCTTAGAGTATATCATTCCTACAGTGCCAGGACGCAGACAAAGAGGAATCAGTTTGTGGATGCAGGCAGGAAAAACTCTCGGTATGCTTGGTCCTGACGGAGAAATCTCAGCTCATGCCAATGGTGGAGCGGTAGGTGCCGGAAGCAGTATCATTCCGGAAGATTCCATACAGCTGGCACAGGTTCCAGAAAAGTCAGACAACACAGTCTGGAGCATTATGGGACAAGCGGTGTCCAACGAGAGCAGCAAGGATGCGTCAGAAGGGGACGGAACGACCTTCACTGTGAATAATGCGCAGCAGAATGATGGTGGAGGAAAAGTTGAAGTCAACGTAAACATGAATCCGGTCATTAAGATTGAAGGAAGCAACATGGATGAAGAAAAGATTTTCCAGGTTCTGCAGAACAGAATCCGAGAGATGGCAGATGATCTTGGCGATGAGATTGCAGAACGTATGGGTAAAATCTTCAACAATATGCCGGCAGTACAGGAGGCGTAAGAGATGAATGCATCAATCAGACCTTCCGGCGGGGCTGTTACTCAGTTTCCAATGATGCCGGAAAAAATCACTCTTGGGGCAGATGCAAAGTTCATGACTTATTCTATCATATCCCTTGGGGACGTAAAAATTCCCAGGGGACAGGGAATCAAGGAAATATCATGGTCTGGAATCTTCCCAGGGAAAGCGAGAAAAAATTATCCATTTGTATCATCGTGGGTCGATCCCAATACACTGATTAAACGAATGGAGCAGTACCGAGACAATGGAACTATTTGCAAATTGTTGGTAACAGGAACCTGTATAAACTACAGCGTTTACATTTCCAGCTTCAAAGGCAAATATTCCGGCGGCCTCGGTGATTTTTATTATGACATCAAATTCATTATTGCAAGGGAGATTAAGATTTACACAACGAAAGAGCTGAAAATCGGAACATCTTCCAAAACTCAACGGCCGGCATCGAAGAAAAGCAACAAGAAGTCCACGACCGGAAGTAAGACTACAACCTACACGATCAAATCCGGAGACACGTTAAGCAGAATCGCTCAGAAGAAACTCGGCAAGGCTTCACGATACCCGGAAATCTATAAGCTGAATAAAAGCAAAATCGAAGCAGCTGCAAAGAAACATGGCAGGAAATCATCCAATAACGGACATTGGATTTATCCAGGAACGAAGCTAACTATTCCAAAGAAGTAGGAGGTGGGTTCTTGATAAATGTAAATAATGTTTCGTATACGGTAATTGTTATCACTGAAAAGAAGTTGCAACTGAATATTACTCAGGCGGTTGAGGAGCTTGGCTGGGAAGAAAACGAAGATGAGCTGGCAATGAAGATACATTTCAATATGTACAATGCGTTGTACAACAAAGAACGTCTTTCTTCTTTGGTAAAAATCAACTCTGTTGTGGTAGTGAAGGCCTACTGGGGAAGCGGAAAAGGTATTGTTGCCATGGGAAATATCGTGGAATGTGAAAGAAAGGTTTCAAAAAGTGATGATGTTTTTAATGTCGTTGCCTATGACAACCTTTTTAATTTGCAGAAAAGCAGCGACAATGTTTATTTTGCTTCCGGAAAAAAGACAAAAAGTATTCTGACAGCAATTTTCAAATCATGGGGTATTACCATTTCAAAGTATACCGGTCCGAATGTAGCACACAAGAAGATACTACTGAAGAACAAAAAGCTGGGAGACATTATCCGGGAAGTACTGGATGAAGCCAAGAAAAAAGGTGGAGGAGCTGCAATAGTGCGGAGTACAGAATCAAAGGTTCAGGTTATCGCAAAGGGCAGCAACACAGACATTTATCATTTTTCTGGTGATGTCTCCTCTCAGGTAAGCCACAAGATCAGTATTGCAAACCTGGTTACAAGGGTGAAAATTGTTTCTTCCGGAAAAACTGACGAAGCAGCAAAGGTAGAAGCAACCGTTAATGGAAAGACACAGTACGGAGTGTTTCAGACGATCATCACTCATTCAAAGAGCGATAAGCTGGATGATGCCAAGAAGGAAGCAAAAGAAATCCTGGAAGAAAAGGGAAGCCCGAAAGTTACCAGCAAACTTATTGCACCGGATATTCCATGTGTTCGGAAAGGAGATATAATCCATGCAAAAGTCGGTTCTCTGAACGGATATTATCTGATAAATAGTATTCAGCATAATGCCAAAAATGGCCAGATGACTATGGATGTTAAAAAGACAGCCAATCCTACCGCAACACCAAAGAAGAAAACTCCAGGCACTACGAAAAAGAAGACATACAAAGTAGGAGATGTCGTGAATTTCAAAGGTGGTACACATTACGATAGCAGTTGGTCAGATGCAAGAGGCTATAGAGCAACTGCGGGAAAAGCAAAGATCACATTAGGACCGAACTGCGCAGGTAACGGAAAAGCTCATCCATGGCATTTAGTACACATGGATAGCAAGAGTAATGTTTACGGCTGGGTTGACGAAGGCACATTTGAGTAGGAGGTGAAGCCGTGGCAGATACTGCGGGAGGAAATCCCGGAATGAATAAGCTGGCAAGAGTATTGCAGCAAAGAATAAAAGAAACTATGGAAGACGGAATAGGGGACATAGAGGCAGACTTCGGCGTCATAGGAAAAGACGGAAGTTTGACAACTAATATGTTCCCTATTCCTATTCCCAAAGGAGAGTATTACCTTGGACGGCTGGTTTCCGGATTAAAAATAAATATCTCCGGAGGAAGCCATGGAGGACACAACTCTGGAAACGGAAGCCACGAACATTCAGTAACTTTACCAAAGGTGAAAGCTGGAGATACCGTTCTTGTAACATGGGTAAAGAATACTCCTGTTGTAGTCGATGTAGTAAAGAAATCATAGGAAGGAGGATTTATGGCAGACCAGTTATTTCCGGTATTTGACCTGCCGGAGATACCGGACGATCCCGAATACGAAGAAAGATACCGCTCCTCGGTGGCGTTTGACTTCGACAAGGGAGATTTCGTGAGAGACGGATCAAATAAAATGGTTCGTGCAGACGGCAGGGAAGCATTCATGCAGTGGTGCTGGAAAGTTATTCAGACAGAAAGGGAAGCATTTCTGGCGTATAGCGATGATATTGGCACCGAGTTTGAAGATATGGAGGATTTCCCGGACAAGGATTCGAGGGAAAGCGAGATTGAGCGGACGATTACTGATGCGTTGATGGTTCACCCGGCAACAGAGTACGTCCGCAATTTTATTTTTGATTACAGCTCTGGAGATGCAGTGGTTTCATTCATCGTCAAAGGAGCGCAGTGGGAAGAGGAAGAAACAATATCAACTGTCTTTGAGAAAGGGGTGAGCTAAGATGGCAGAAGACTTTACATTGCCTGCATTTCTGCAGGATTGCGATGCAGATACAATTCATCAGAGAATGATGGATATGCTTCCAGATGATATTGACAAAACGGAGGCTGGTTTCCCATGGGATTTCACCAGGCCAACAGCATTGATCGCATCGGAACTGCTGGAATATTACATCCCGGAAACATTGAAGTTGATGTTCCCACAGTGGAGCAGCGGAGAATTTCTTGATTATCTTGCAAATATGGCAAGATTAGCGAGAAAAGCACCGAACTTCGCCAGTGTTACGATCGAAATTACCGGAGAACCAGGGACTATTATAGCAACAGGAACGGTGTTTGCGACACCCGCAACAGAAGAAGTGGAGTCTATAGAATTTGCTACCGAAGAGGCGTGTGTACTGAACGAAAACGGCACCGGAACTGTAATCGCCAGAGCAATGATTGCCGGCGTTGAATCAAACGTAAATGCAAACACAATTACAATGATGTCAGTTCCGGTAGAGGGAATTGTATCGATCACCAATCCTGTAAAAGCAACCGGCGGTACAGAGGAAGAGACGGACGATGAACTGAGAGAGAGAATCATGGAGGCAAATGAGCAGATGGATGATTCTTATATCGGTAATGAGTCAGATTACAAACGCTGGGCCGAGTCGGTAGCCGGAATAGGAACGGCCATTGTCGTACCGGAATGGAACGGACCAGAAACGGTAAAGATCATCGTGCTTGACGGAAACGGAGAAGCTGCAAACGAAACACTCCAGAAAGCAGTATATAACTACATAATGAGTCCAGAAAGCCCGTTGGACAGGCTTGCACCGCCGAATACTATTTTGACAGTTTCCGCTCCGGAGCTGGTAGAGATAGATTATACCATCAAGAGTATTGAACTGGAAGATGGATACGCCCAGGAAGAAGTCCTAAAAGATTTTAAAGCTGGCCTTGCGAAGTATTACAAGACCGTAAATTCGGAAGGAGAAGTGAAATATAACTGGGTACATTCGGTACTTACCAATACACCTGGCGTTGATGATTTTGAGGAGTTGCTTATGAATGGTGGCATTTCAAACATCGAAATCAAACTGGATCAGTATCCGAACACAAAGTCTGTCGTGGTGAAGGAGGGAAGCTAAATGTTTGATTTAGAGAACTTCCCAACCAGAGAGCTTGCAAGGGACATGATGGGTATGATTTCCCCCATTTATGATAACTCATATGTGGGAAAATGGATTTTCGAGGTTATGAGCGTACCTCTGTCATTGGCACAGGACACAATTAACGAATTAAGGGAGCAGGCATTTCCGGAAACGGCAACCTGGTCCCTTCCTTATTGGGAGCAAAGCTATGGACTTCCAACCAATGAAGCGTTGAGTATTGAAGAACGCCGGAGTCGAGTTATTTCAAAAAGAAACTACAGGAAGCCGATGAATCCGGCCAGAATTGAGATGCTGCTGAAAGAATTGTGCGGAAGAGATGTCAAGCTAATAGAAAACACAGCACCTCATACCTTTGAAATCAGCGTAAGCCCTGGAACTTCGGAAGCCAATTTAGACCAGATCATAAAGCTGGTGAATGAGGTGAAGCAGGCGCAGAAAAGTTTCCGGGTAGTTTTTGATACACAAACGACAATCAAAATTCGTGCAGATCCTCAGTCACAGAAATTCCCTTACCGAATGACAACAAGGGGAAGGAAAGCAGGAACCTATCCACAAGTTAATTGGCTAGGCGTTTCGGAACAGGCTTCCGTTATTGTGTCTACAGACGGAGCCGGCAAGGAATTTCCTTACGTTGTTGCTGGAACTAAACCGGATAGAGCATACGACGCCCGCCTGACCTCGTTACAGCTACAGGCTTCGACAGAAGGTAAGGGAGTCGAGTTTCCCTACCCTATTGCTGGTACAAAGCCAGATAGGAGCTTCCAGGCAACAATAGAACCTGGGGCAGTAAAAATGCAGATTGACAGCACAAAGGCAGAGGTTCTGTATCGTGTCTGCGGAAGCAAAAGAAAATTGTAAAAGGAGGAGTAGCAATGTTATCAGCTGCGGCACTGGCCGGATTTAGAAATCATGTGAAGAATACAGTTGCTTACGCCAAATACAAGATCGGTTCCACCTATTACCGGTCCGAGATTACGGATATCACCATCAACAGCGATGGAAAAGTAAAGATTGAATTTACGTTAAGCCCATCTGTATCTAACGAAGTAAAGGTGACAGAGGTACAGCTCTATAGTACCAGTGGGGAACTTTGGTGGAGCAAAGTAGAAAATATCACCAAGAAAGCCAAAAAGGAAGGTATTTATTACCGAGTAACCATCAACATTTTAGAGGAGTAGGAAGGAGGTATGCACAATGTACGAACCGACATATTGGAAAGATGAAGTCGTAGAAAATCCGTATCGGTACAAAGAAACCCAGAACTCAGACGGAAGCATTGAACACGTTCCAGATCCGGGAGAAGTTTTACAGGAAGGAACTGAGCAGAGTGCAAGCAATTTCAATCATATGGAGCTGGGAATCTTGGAAGCCCATGAAATGAGCGCAGAGGCGGTTAGAATGTTGAGAAGCGTTATGAGAAAAGTAGATGGACTTGACGGCGAGAAAGTCACAGTCACCCTGACAAATTCTCAAACATATCCGTTTAACAACTCAGTGAAAACCATTCAGCTGAAAACTCCACGCAATTATAAGACGTATCTTATCACAGCAGAAGTTATCAGCGTGTCTGGTGGTGCTGTGGGAGATATTGAGTTTACGGACAAGCTGCTGAATGGATTCAAGGTAGCTTACACCGGATCTGCGAAATCAGTAACCATGGACCTGTATGTGAGAGGAGGAATGTAATCATGTCAAATGTGATTATCCAGGACGAAAGAAGACAGGCAGACATCGAGTATGTTGCCAAGAAGTACGGGATCGACACCAACAACCCGGCAATGAGAGAAGCTGCAGAAGTAACCGCAGTCAGAAGCCGTGAAGCAATGGAAATGGGAAGAACACAGAGGAGGTATTATTGATGAAAATTACACATTTACCGGAAGACGGAAAGAATTTCATTCCATACGAGGTATCTGGAAAAACGATCGACTTTGACGATGGAGAGCTGATGTTCAATGTCTCAAAGAAAGAGCGTGACTATGAGGTTGTGATCGATATTTGCGAAGACTACACCGGTGGACTGGTGATGGGAGCCGATGCAGGTGACAAGTACGTTGCACAGATCATTATTCCTGCAAGGGAATATACAGAAGTGGAAAAAGAAAATCCGAACTATGATCCGGAAAATGAAGAGGGAACCGAACAGCCTACTATCAAAGAGCTGAAGCCGGTTCCTTTTTCTATGGATCGTTGCGAACTGAGATTATGGGAAAGAGAGGTCTAAATCATGGCAAATTTTGATGATATGAAGCTGGCAGTCGAGGCGCTGTCCGGAGGAAAGAACACAGTTTTATTGGATGATCGTGGGATGCCGTCCATCATGGTTGCGTTTCCCAAATTTAAAATCTCAGATGTAATTGCCGGAGGAAGTGAGAACATCCATCCGGCATTTTCTGTAGGCGGCGTGGAAAAAGATGTTGTGTATGTCTCCAAATTCCAGAACGTTGTAATGAATGATAGAGCATACTCACTTCCGTTTAAGGACCCGAAGACCGGAGTGAACTTCGACCAGTCTTTAAACTACTGCAGAAACAAAGGAACCGGGTGGGGACTGATGCCGTATTCCTTATGGAGCGCTATTGCCCTGTGGTGCAGAAAGAATGGTACTATGCCGAGAGGTAACAATAACTACGGCAGCGATCACGGATACCCACACGAGAAAGGCACACCGACTTACTATGATAGTAATAAGATCGCCCGTGTAGCAACCGGTTCTGGTCCTGATACATGGAGCCATAATTGGATGCCTGACGGAATCTTCGATCTGAATGGAAATGTGTGGGAGTGGTGCGCCGGCATGAGACTGGTTGATGGCGAAATCCAGATTATTCCGTATGCGAACAGCATGATTTTGACAACCAGTATGGCGGCTGGTTCTACAGAATGGAAAGCAATCGCAGCTGACGGTTCACTGGTGGCTCCGGGAACTGCTGGTACTTTGAAATGGGATGTTGTTTCTGGAAAGATTCAGCTTACCAAAGGAACTATCACGCCGAAAGACACAGGAAACTGGCTGCCATATAACAATATGACACTTGGCGAAGGACTTACAGCAGCTCCGGAGTTGGCAAAAGCTCTCCTCCTGTATCCGGATGAGCCAAACGGAGATTACGGTGGAGATTACCATGGAGTAAATACTTCCGGAGAGCGTTTGCCGTTCTGCGGGGGCTACTGGAACAACACTTCCGGTGCTGGCGTGTTCAGCGTGAGCCTGAGCGACCCTCGGACTTACGCCAACGGCAGCATCGGTTTCCGCTCCGCTTTTGTAAACTGAGGACTGTAAACTGATTGCCGCCTGGGAAGGCGGCGTTTGTAGTGAAAGGAGAAAGAATGTGGCAGAACAGAGATCCGACAACATGACAGCAGAGATGGAAGAGGAAGGACTAACGATATTACAGAAAATTGAAGACATGGAAGTCTACGCTCTCCCTCTCATCGAAAGATGGTCCATTGCACACCAGAAATTATTAGGTGATGATATAGCTCATTGTATGAACAGAATGTCGCAGCTGGCGTCGGCATTAACGGTTGCATACTACAAGAAAACTTCCATCAGTGAGCTGGATGAGGCGAACAAAGCCCTCCAGTCTCACATCAGAGTGGCCTACCGCCTGGGATATTTAAAAGGGAAATCTTCCAGGAGTGAATGGGAAGGCCGTTCTGCAGAAATCGGAAGAATGATTGGAAAATATAAAGAATGGGTATACGGCGATCAAAAATCGTCACAACAGAATAAAAGTGCAAAATCAAGGTACAGCCGGTAATGATCCGGTTGTGCAGCCGGGAATAGGCTATTTCGTTTGCCGATCTGCGGGGGCAACTGGAACAACACTTCCAATGCTGGCGTGTTCAACGTGAACCTGAACAACCCTCGGACTAACGCCAACGGCAACATCGGTTTCCGCTCCGCTTTACTCTCATATGCCAGAACCGGTCAGTTCAAGGACTGCCGGCAGTGCGAGAGATTTAAAGGAGTCTATTTCCGCTCCGACCGTGTGGAAGGAGAAAAATGGTTCTACTCGTGCGTGGGTAGAGCCGTCCCTGTGGAGACACACAAAACAGGAGACACCTATGGAGGCCGCAAGTAACGAGAGCGAAAGCTACCACACATAGTCAAATACAAAGGAGCGATAACGCAACATGAAGATTAAGAATGTTTTTGATCTTATCTTCTCCATGGAAAATCTGTATGGAGCCTTAGAAGATGCTTCAGATCAAAGGAGATACAACAAGGATGTAATGCTCTTCAATTTCAACGCCTGGGATAATTTGAAAGAGATTAGAGATTCTGTTTATGATGGGACGTATACCATAGACAAATATTATATTTTCTATGTGTACGAACCGAAGAAAAGGATGATAATGTCCATCAAATTTAAACACAGAGTTGTTCAATGGGCGATATACAGAGTTATCAATCCTATGCTGATTAAGGGATATATCAAGGATTCTTACGGATGTATCCCGGAAAGAGGACCACTGACCGCCATGTTTCGACTTAAATACTGGTTGGAACAGGTGAACCGTAAGGATGAGCAGTGGTATTACTTAAAGCTAGATATAAGCAAATATTTTTACCGAATATCTCATCGGATACTAAAGAAAATACTTGCGAAGAAAATTAAGGACCAGCGGTTATTGAAACTGCTGGAATCAATTATAGATTGCAAACATACACCGTTTGGATTACCGCCGGGACGTTCACCAGGGGAAGTACCTTTGGAAGAACGTCTTTTTGATGTCGGAATGCCTATCGGAAATCTGTTATCACAGGTGTTTGCGAATGTATATCTGGACGCACTGGATCAGTTCTGCAAGAGGGAATTGCAAATTCATTGTTATGTCCGATATATGGACGATGTAATTATTCTCAGTAACAGCAAGGCACAGCTCCAGGAATGGAAAGTCAGAATTGCTTCTTTTCTGGAAGTTGAGTTGGAACTGCAGCTGAACAATAAAACTTGCATCCGGCCAATAAATCAAGGTATTGAATTTGTTGGATACAGGGTATGGCCTGACAAAGTGGTACTCAGGAAGAAAACAACGCTTCACATAAAGAGAGTTTTGAAAGCAAAGAAAGAAGCGTACAGAGTAAAGGAAATTTCTTTTAAGCAGGCAACAGACACACTGCAGAGCTACCTGGGAATGATGAAATATTGTGACTGTGATGCACTAAAGGAGAAGATTCTGAATGATTTTGTCCTGACGCACGCAGACATGAAACAAATTTACGAGGAAGGAGGGGATCGGGATGAGAACTACTATCGCAGAGGTGATGGATGGTCAGTCGAAGATTATCCAGTTACAGACGAAACTCATAGACCGGCTGGCACTTGCATTGCTGCAGCATGGAACTATTGAGGATGAGGAACTGGCAATGATTAAAGAAGCAGCGGATCTGCAGAAAGGACTGGAAGAATGAAACCTAAAAGTAGAATCAATCGTCGAGCAGGTCCGGCAACACACGCACGTCATAAAATGAAATGAGGAAGGAATAGGAAAATGGAGTATCTAATTAACCTAGTAGGAAATTATAGCATTGGCTGGGGCATTACTATAATTGCGGCGTTGGTATTCCTTGTTTTGTGTTATCGGAAAGTAGAGAGTTACTTTTCTGACAAGGCAATTCATGAAAAGGAAAAAAACGAACAATTCAAAAAAGTTATGGATCAGGTGAATATGTACCCATCATGGCATCAACAGAGCATAGAAATTCAGCAGCAGTTCAATAAAAGCATTGCAGAGCTGAAAGAAGGCATGGATCAACACCAGAAGCAGCTGGAAAAGATTGAAGAAGACATTATCAGCAGAGAGCGTAGCAAACTTCGAGACAGGCTTCTGCAGTCGCATCGATATTTTACAAGTCCGGAAAAAAATCCGCTTCATGCATGGAGCGAAATGGAGGCAGATGCGTTTTGGTCTATGTTTAAGGAATACGAAAATGCAAAAGGAAATGGACATATGCATACGGTTGTGCAGCCCGAGATGAGAGCATTGGAAGTGATTCCGATGCACGAAGATGCCAAAATTGCTGAACTGATGGGGAGCAGAAAGTAACCTGTAATAAAGGCCAATGGGAGGCTATAGGTGAAATGAAAAAAATTAAAAAAGTGGTTGCGGCCGTAAAGAAGGTCGGAACCTTGAACCTGGTACTGATTCTGGTCGGTGCCTTTTTTGTTTGGTTCAACTGGCAGATGATCCTGGTTTTCCGGGAATATGGAAGTATGCCGGAAACCTATGCCTGCGCTGTTGTGGCAGCAACAATAGGTGAGTGTGGAATCTGCGGCTGGATTCGGACGAATAAAGATAAGCGGCTGGATCGGAAATGGCAGAAAGAAGACGAAAAAGAAAGCCAAGAACAATATGTCCCCGACATAAATGTCGGTAACAAAAACGAGGAGGAAAACTTATGAGCTTAGAGATTTTTTTACTGTTACTGCTGATTGTATCTATTTTTACAGGGCTCTTTACGGAAGGAATCAAGAAATTACTGGATGAGGTAAATAAGAAATACCATTCCAATTTCTTAGCCGGTTTCGTGGCGGTTGTGCTGTCAGTTCTGGTGGACACTGGCTATATCATCCTGACGGAGGCGCAGATCAATGCAAAGATGGCCGTATATTTAATTGCCTTGGTGCTGTTATCCTGGCTGGCATCAATGGTGGGGTATGACAAAGTGATCCAGGCTATCTCACAGTGCAAGAAGTACAAAGAGGAGTAGACATGGGAAATGTAGCAAAAATCGTAGTGGGGGTGCTTGCCATAGGCGGCATCTTTTTCATTCTGTTAATCAGAGAATTTGGGAAATTTATTGATGAGGTTTCACCCTACAACTGGGGAGAAAGCGAGGTGCTGAAAGATGAGTATAAACGTTGAGGCCGAAAAAAGAGCTTACAAGAAATTCAGACAGGCAGGCATGACTGCAGCTGGGGCTTGCGGCCTGATCGGAAACCTGGAAGCGGAGAGTGATGGTTTCTACACAAACCGGGTTGAATACCTGTGCCTTAAACGGCTGAAAGAAAACGGAAAGGCTTATACCGATACCACCTATACTGCAGCAATCGACAGCGGAAAGATTTCTTGCGAGGAGTTCTTACATCCGCTTTCCGGAAAGCAGTACGGGTATGGATTGGCCCAGTGGACAAGCCCTAGCAGAAAATCCGGTCTTTGGAATTTTGCAAAGCAGAGAGGCGTGTCCATTGCGGACGAAGACATGCAGCTGGATTTCTTACTGAAAGAGCTGAGAGAAAGCTACAGCCCGGTTCTGGCTATTCTCAAATCAGCAACAACAATCCGGCAGGCATCCGATGTTGTTTTAAAGAAGTTTGAAATTCCGGCCAACACTGGGGAAAGCGTATGCGAAAGCAGAGCTACAAGAGGCCAGAAATTCTATAACGATTATGCAAAGGAGGAAAAAATCGTGAGCGTGAAAATTAGTAATTGTGGACATGATGAAAACGGACGTTACGCAGGAGGCCAGGCAGGAGATCAGACTGGCACAGAGTATCAGATCATCAACTGGTACAACAGACCTTGGCTCTGTGTTTTACGATTTGAGGACCAGGAAGTAGCGGCACTGATTGCAGAGATGGCAACACAGGCCGCAAATAATAATATGATCGGCTATGACCAGGGAACTGCAGGAAATAGTAATGATCGCTATACCTTCTGGGAGCAGCTGGCCGCAAATGGTTATGATCCATCAAAAATCAAAAAGCCATGCGAAACAGACTGCAGCCAGAGTACCGCAAGCATCGTGAAAGCAGTCGGATACCGTCTGAATAAGCCGAAGTTGAAAGCAGTTAGCATTTATTTGACCACATATAACATGAGAAGTGCGTTCAAGACAGCGGGAGCAAAGGTTTTGACCGACTCGAAATATCTGACAAGCGGCGTATGCTTAGAGCCGGGAGATATTTTACTGAACGACAATCATCATGTGGCTATCGCAGTGAGTGGAGATGCCAGTTCCAATGCAATTCCGGCAAAGAAAAATTATCTGGAAAAGGGAGACTCTGGATCAGAAGTAACCACGATGCAGAAAATGCTTATCAAGGTTGGCTACTCTTGCGGATCTGCAGGAGCGGATGGAGACTTCGGTTCTGGTACGGATGAAGCACTTCGCAAGTTCCAGAAGGACAATGGACTGGTGGTTGATGGACAGTATGGAACTAACTCCAAAGCCAAACTGACTGCTCTGTACAACAAAAAGGTTGGAACCACCACATCCACCAAGAAAGACGTAACGACAGTAGCCAAAGAGGTGATTGCCGGTAAGTGGGGCAGCGGAGATGAGCGGAAAAAGAAGCTGACTGCGGCCGGCTATAATTATGACACCGTTCAGAAGAAAGTGAATGAGTTACTGAAGGCAAGCACAAAGAAATCCGTAGCTGAAGTTGCAAAGGAAGTCGTTTCCGGAAAATGGGGGAACGGAGCCGATCGGAAGAAAAAACTGGAAGCAGCCGGTTACAATTACGCCGAAGTCCAGAAAGAAGTAAACAAGTTGCTGAAATAACAGCGAAAATGGTGCTTTTGAAGAGAGTCTGCACCTCTGAGGAAAATATATCACACACGCCCTGGTCCTTCGGGACTGGGGCATTTTTTATTGTAAAATGCGGAGCAAGTTAGAGGTAAAAATCAATATACAAAATAAACAAAATTTTAATGCTATTTTTGACGAAATGTGCCTGAGCAACGATAGAGATTTTTTCAATACTTAATATGCCTAAAGGCTAAAATTCGGTATAGAAGCGTGTATGAGCGTATAGACATATATGCAAAATAAGAAAACAGATCACAAATATGTTCGCAAAATCGAGTTTTCCACATTATCCACACTCAAATGAGGATAAGATACAAATGCGTAAAGCCTTATAAATAAAGGAAAATCTTCATATTATAATAAAAAACGTGTGACATTGTCCCATCAATGTCACGAAACCGTCACGTCACTATTACTCTATATCTATTTCTGTATCTAAATCTTTTTCTATCTATTTCTTTTATTCTCACTATTAACTATCAAATGTTGCAGTTGCGAAAATAATTTGCATAAATAGAGCAAAACTATTGACAAATACGCAGATGCGAGTTATAATATATACATAATCAAACAAAACACAAGAACCAAACAGGTAGGTGTTATTTTTTTACCCAAATAGTTCGCAGGCGCGAGATTGATTAAATAATCTGAAAGGAGAACACCAGTTGGCAAAAAGAAAGAAACCGGAAGACAAAGAAAAAGAACTGCTTGAGAAACGACTTCTTAAAATCCAGTTTTATGAAAGTGTGACAGCTATCATAACAGCCATAGTAACGATGCTTTTAGCAATCATTACGGCAGTCTCAAATTGGATTAAGTAAATCGAACCAAACAGTTCCTTGGTAGCAGGGGAGCGGTAACCCCCCTTGGCTATCAAGTCTACCATATAGGAGGACAGAAAGCAATGAAAAAGCTGAGAAGATTTTTGACAGTGTTGCTGTTTATCAATTTTTCATGGGGGATGGCAACCGGGATGGAGCCGTTAAACTTCTGGTTGGTAATGGCAAATGGTACAGCAGTGATCGGCCTGGCAGTAGATGAGATGGAGGAAAGAAGATGGAAACACTGATGAAGAAAGCAAAAGATATGATCGAGAAATTGGATTTTGATGGTTGCGTGAAGCTGTTCAATCAGCTTCCGAAAGGGAATCCGATGATCGACCTGGTGTTTGACAGAATGGAAAGCCTTGATCCAGAAAGATTTGAAGAGTGGTTATGAAAATACAGGAGGACAGAAAGATGGCTTTGCAGAGAACTTATTACCGGGATCGTTGGAATGAAAAGAAAGTATGGGAAGTTGTAAAGCTGGTTGGAGGCTATTATCTCAGACAGTATATCAGCGGTCAGCAGGTAGGAAGTGGGATAAAAACATCAAAGAAATTTATTAAGAGCATCGGTGTTTTTGAATTTGAAGAAGTAGGAGGAATTGCAGGATGAAATGGGATGTTAAACACGACAGAGCAAAGAAGGTAATTGATCGTTTCCTGGATAACGCAGGATACTGGCAGGAGTCAGAAGACCTGGTTGCAGGTCTGACGGATGAAGAAAAGGAACTGGTAAATGCGGAAGTTGAGCTGATGATTGCATCCATCAGAAAGCGTTACAAGCTGCAGGAGCGTTTGCCAGAGCAGGCAGCTGAAGCAGAAAAGCCAGCAGAGAAAGCGGTAGAGGAAGCAGTAGAGAAAGCAGTAGAAGAACCGGTTAAAAAGCCAAGAGCAAGAAAGCCGAAGACAGAGAATGCGACACAAGAGAAGCCGGAGGCAAAGAGAACAAGAACCAAGAAAACAGAAAAGAAGGAAGCGTAAGGGCATGGGAAAAACAATCAGATGGAGTATGAAAGACCTGGCCGGTTGCGTACAGAGAGGGCAGATGCCCCTCTCTCAGCTTCCCGGAATCCTTCTAGATTTTGAGAATAGCGCAGCGGAAACACTGAGAAGAACCGGAGCCGACCACGTGCTTTATGCAGTGAAGATCTACAACACAGAGGATGAGCTGACAGCGGTGCAGTTTTATATGAATCCGATGTCAGACGAGGAATTTTCAAAGGTGGCCGGCAAGGGGCGAGGAACTATGATATATGCGTTACATAGCAGAAAGGTAAAGGTGGCAGGATGAAAAAGAAAATTGAAGAGCTGTTTCGACTGGCAATGAAAGCCCAGGAGAAAACAAGTGCATTCGTATCATTCGAGACATCAAATCATGGATGGGGATGTGTGGTAATGATTATGGATGATGGCTTCGAGGTAAAACATGGATATGATGGATGGTACGAAATGGATATGTTTTATTCGGATGAAAAATCAGAGGAACAGTACCAGAAAGCAAAAGAACATTTAATCAGATTACTCAGAAAAAAGAGAAAGGTGGTAACAGCATGAATACGGTAGCAAAGCTGACACAGAAGCAGATTGAAAAACTTGCAGTGGAGATCCGGACGTTTCTCCTGGAACACGATATGTGGGTGGACACTCAGATTTATTTCAACGGAAAATGTTTTGACACACACGACAAGGAGACAGGCGAGTTCTATTACAATGATCCGGAACATCTGGTTGTGAGAGAAAACGAGGACCCAAGAAGATATTTTGAGAATGTGGCAGAAGATCATATTCTCAGCATGGCTTTTGAAGGCAGCGTTTGCCATATGCTCTGGTACGGTACAAACCCAGGAATTAAGAAAAAGTTCGACAGAATCTTTGAAAAGAGGGGAATTTACTACGAGTTTGGAGACCATTGGAATTTTACTTGTTATTACATAGGGGACTGATCGGAGGCAAAGATGGGACGCAGAAAAATGGCAGCGTATGGTGAAAGAGAACATAACGGAAGATATGCTCTCGAAGACTACGAATATTCCAGAAACCACACCAAGGCAGAGACTATCAAAAGATGGAAACGTAATCTTAAAAAGAAGGCCCGGTCGTATCGCCGGAGTGAAATTTACAAAGCAATGCAGGCTAGCGGAGAGGAGAGATGAGATGGCATATTCAGATGTTCAGCAGACAGAGTTCAATAGAGCAACGGAAAATCTGATTGAGATCACATGGACATATGTTAATCTGCAGAAAGAATTTCCAAAGCTGAGCGAAACAGACAGCATGGGTTGGAAGCAAATGTTTGTGGTTTGGGCCAATGAGTTTGAAGAAAACTACGGGCGAACTGATTGGGATGAGTCGGAGAAAACATACCAGGAAGCCATTGAAGAATTTGCAAAGGAAAAGATTTTTCAATGGGTAGGAATCAGGAAGTATATCTGCATAGGCCGACACATCGAAGGAATAACATTGAACCCTTATGAGTGGTTGATGGAAAAAGGCCGGAAGGTAAAGCTATTTGAAAACGAGGTAGAAGCAAAGGCATATTTGAGAACTAATGGCTATAGCGATGAAGACTTGGAATTTTTTAAATTTGAGGAGGTTTGGTGCTGATATGGTAGAGAGAATTGAGGACACCTGTATTAGAATCCGTTCAGAAATGAATGAATGGATGGACTGCATTTTCATTGTGAGCGAAGAAGATGCTGTGAGAGCAGAGAAAGTTTTGCAGGAAGCATGGGATAGTTACTGGGAAGACGGTGACGGATGGTGCTACGGAAATTATCTGGAAGATAAGATGATTAAGGCGGGCATTGCGTTTGATGCGTACTATTCGGACGCTGAGGGGTGAAAACATGGCAGAATACAAAGAAATATCAAGCAGGTTGAAAATGCTTCTTAGCAAAGCAGAGGAAATGGGCTGGAACTGGGATGCATATATTGAACCGGATAATAGAAGGACATATGTTGAAATCGGGCAGGCATCTCCGGCAGGAGAAGACTTTTCGATGATAATTGATTTCAAAGAAAAGGATCAGGCAAAGAGTTTCAAGGAAAATCTGCAGATGTATTATGAAGACTTCGATGTGGATGAACACATAGAGATGTGGATTGAAGCAAGGCGCAATGGTATAAGCGGTGTTCCATCGACCAGAGAGCTGGTAAAAGATGCAGAAGCTATTGAAAATATGATACTGGAGTTATGTGAGGCGTTAAGCCAGGTGCGACTTCCGTTGCTGATCGGAAGTTACTCACCGGAAAATGGAAGCAAGCCAGAGATAATCGACCGAGATTATTGCCGGCAAGGATGGATATTCAAGGATGAAGATGCTTTTCAGAACAGGCCAGACGATGTTTGCTATATTCCGGAATTGTCGGACGAAAAGTATACGAGGAGCGACATACTGAAAATACTTGCCGGAGACGAAGAACTGGCGAAGACAATGTTCGAGGAACTGGATTGGCAGCATCCAGAAAGTTTGTTGGAAGACTGGAAAGCAAATGGCGAAATTGCTTGGTGTCCACACTGTATAGGCTACGTTCAGGTCTACGATGAAGATAGTGAAAAGTGCCCGGTATGTGGCACAGAATTGGAGGATTGAGATGGATGATTTTATTTTAAAGATAACGGCAGAAATCGTGATTACGCAAGAAGATGTAGACGATATCATGTCAACTGCGTTAGACAGTTCTACGTTGCAGTGCTGGTGTTCGGAAGTCAACGTAGTAGGAAGGTATCTTGGAGAATATGCCAGCGAGCAGATCAGCAGGGGTGGCGAACTGGAATTGTATGAAATTGAGGAGGAAACATATCGCTCCCTGACGTTAGAAAATTTTAAGACCGGGTTGTTGAAATACTTTTCAGAAGACTATATGCCAGTTGCAAGACGACACGATGGAACCTGGGGAGTTGATCCAGGAATGATTGATGAAATTGCAGCAGACGAAATTATCCAGTACGCATTGTTTGAAGAAATTGTATATAGCTGAGGTAAGAGAATGAGCAAAGGAATTGTGACGGAATATCCGGAAATCTGCATTTTCTGCGGCAGACAGGCAGAAGCAGAACACCATTTAATCTTTGGAACTGCAGGTAGAGAACTTAGTGAAAAGGATGGCTTGAAAATCCCAGTTTGCAATAATTGTCATAACATGGGACAGAAGCTCTGCAGAATCCACGAAAATCCAATGGCCGAGAGATTATCAAAAATGCTTGGACAGGCAATTTGGGAAAAAGAGTGGATTTCTGCCAATAACCAGCAGGAATCAAGAAAAGCCAGGGAAGCATTCCGGAAGAGATACGGAAGATCATATTTGTAGGAGGCGAGAGTATGGGAGCTATATTGATGCTGTTGTTTTTATTATACGTTGGAGCAAGAAAGTGAGGTAAGAAGATGGTAAAAGAGTATTGCGATAGATGTAAAGCGGAGATTGATCCGCACGAAAGGCTTTCAAAGAAAATCGTTAAGATCACTATTCCAAGCCCGCAGAGTTGGGATGGATACACAAGATCAGTTACATTGTGCCCGGAATGCTTCGGCAAAATGGGAATCCAGGAAGTCACAAAAAGTATTTCTTCCGGAGATAAGGAAGAGAAAGAGCCAGCGGCGGTAGATAAACTCCTGGATATTATCAGAGAGCTGGTGAACGATTGCATGGAGGAAAGAGGAGAATGAACAATCAGGAAATCTTAGAAGCGTTGAAGAAATCAGTGGCAATGCCGCCGGTTCTCTGCATGAACGAAAGAAGCGTCATATTCGTTGATTATGCAGATGGACATGGAGAGGCAAAACCACAGGTGAATAACTGGTTTCGATGTCCTTGTTGTAGCAGTATTGTAGGCGAAAGAAGACTTGTACATGAAAGAATAATCGATCAGAGAAAGAAACCATACTGTGAGAAATGCGGCCAGAAAATAAAATGGGCTGCAGGCAAGGAAGAATCAAAGAAACTTATCACTGTAAATCCGCCGGACACAGAGTATACAGTGCTGGCAAAACGAATTGATAGCGGAAGATATGTACACATCGGAGGAGTGTTTGGAAACGAACTGCTCTGCAGAAAACGCTTTGAAGAAAAGGTGAGAAACCGGGAGATCTTCCATGGTATTGATTTAAGCACTGCGGTATTAGCAAAGAGAGAGACAGTGACGTTGACAGAAGAATGGGAGGCTATGGAAAATGTTGATCTGGAAATGTAAGAAGTGCGGGTGGATCGGAAGAGATTCCGACCTGGGCCTGCATTATGGAAATGATGAGGAATATTGTCCTCGGTGTAAGGAAGTGGACAGCATTGCAACAGTTGATTTTTCCGACTGCTTCAGCAGCCAGGAATTGGAAAAGCTGTGGCAGATCTTTGGAGAAATCCCTATTGATAACGCAGATGCTATCCTGGAAGAGTTCCTGGGATTTCCAGAAGGGACAGACAGAATAGAAATCTGGCATTGGTTTGATGAAAATTATCCAGAAGGCGTAGCTGTATTGATGAATGGAGGAAGACATGGTAATTGAAAGAAGTATAATAAGAAAAGTCGGAGAGTACAACAATATTGCTATCTGTGATGAGAGAACAGTGAAAATCGAGTTGACAGAGGCAGAGATTGAAGAAGCGTACCGGATCAGGGAAAGAGAATACCTGGAAGAGGATATAAAGAATGCTATTGAAGAGTTCTGCGATTATTGGGGGATTCCTAAAGGTATTGCTGGAGGCTTAAATGACAATCCGGATATTATCTGCAAGATCGCAAGTTTGTATGAAAAGAATCAGGACACAAATGTAGCATCTGCTGATACGATGAAAGAAGCGGTAAAACAGGTTTTGAAAAAGGAAGGAGTTTGGAAATGAGCAGGGTAGTTTATCCGGCAAGGGAAACCGTAACGGAGATCAGAGGCGAAGATGCGGCAGAGATCATCAATAAAATGATGGAGAAGGAAGGAATGACGCAGATCCAGCTGGCTCAGAAAATGGGAATCACCAGACAGAGAGTGAGCAGATTGATTTCTGGGAATATGAGATATGAGAATTTCGTTAGGATTGTCAATGCTGCTGGGTATGATGTGAAAATTGAAAAACGCAAGTGCGAGAAAAACTTGAAATAAAAGAGCAAAACTATTGACAAATACGCAAGTGCGAGTTATAATATATACATAATCAAACAACAAATAAAACATCTTGGAGGTAGAGATTATGTATAGCATGAATGATTACAAAGCTGCATTGGCAGAAAGAGAAGAAAAAGATTTCGGTTCACAGTCATGGAACTATGCACAGGCAAAGGTACAGGCCATCGCAGCAGTTCTGGTTGCTACAGGAAATAGAGAAATGGTAGCTGAAATCATAGATGAGTTGTACAGCATGAATGACAGCGGAGCTTGCTTTTTAGATCCGGCAGTGCAGTATGATTTGTGGTTATTGGAAAGCAATGGGTACGGAGAAGAAAGAAAAGAATTTACCAGACTTGGCTGGTAGGTGTTATTTTTTTACCAGTTAAGCTCGCAAGTGCGAGTGCTTAAAAACAAAGACTCGCAGATGAAGGAGGGTTACGAATGAGCTATCAGAGAAAGACAAAGGATCGGTGGGACATAATGACAAACTGGGGATATGGTTGGGAATGTGAGAACAGCGAATATACCAGAGCAGATGCAAAGAGAAGCCTCAGAGAGTACCGAGAGAATCTTGCAGGAAGAGCTGATGTGAGAATGGAAAAGCACAGAGAGCCGATCACAGCATAATTTTAGGAGGAATATAGCATGGCATTATTAGAGGTTAAGACAAGTTACGCAACATATACAGATTGTACATTAAGAGTAGGACAGTATCAGATGGATGGCAGTATCGCAGTTGAAATCTTCAGCAGAAGAGAGGGACCAGTTGCAAGAATTACCGTTTGTCTGTGCGATTCAGCATTAGCAGAAAATGAAGCATACGTGGATACAAATAATTGTCCTTGGGTAGTGGATTTCTTAGAGGCGAAAGGACTGGCAAAATCGACTGGAAGAACGAGACGTAGCGGATATTGTATTTATCCATCAATGAAATTCGACAGAGAGAAAATGGCAGAGTTTGAGGGAGGGTGCTGAAATGGAAAGATTATATTGCACAATCAATGAAGAACAGGCCAGAATCGCACACGATATGATGTCTATGAGCGATTATAAGGTAGGCAGCAAGACAGAAGAATACAGAGGATATGTCGATAAAGCCTATGACTTGGCAGAGAAAGTTACAGAAGCAAGACCGAGAGAAACGGATAGAGTTGAAGCATTGGCAAAGAGATATTCAAAGAGAATGGCCGAGTACATGAACCGGGAGAGTAATATCGGTTACAGATGTCCTTCAGTTATGATTTCGGGTGCCGGCAATTTTCCAGTGAAGAAAAAAGAAAAACAAGTGCAGGCTTGGGAGAAGAACCATCAGTTTTATACTGAGACGCAGAAAATTCTGGATAAGATCAAGGGCATTTTGAGAGGAAAGGATATCATCAAATCCTCAGATGAGGACGCTATAGAACGCCTGGAAGAGAAACTGGATGCTTTAAAAGAAAACCAGGAAAGAATGAGAGCTGTCAATAAAGCCATCCGCTTGAAGAATACCAAAAAGGGAGATGAGGAGCTTAAAATCCTTGGGTATTCCGATGAGCAGATCCAGGAACTGAGAACCCCGGATTTTATGGGGAGAGTTGGATTTCCAGCATACGCCCTGCAGAACAACAACGCAAATATCCATAGAGTAGAGGAGAGGTTGAAAAGCTTGAAAGCAGTCAAGGAGAAGGGAACAAAAGAAACGGAATTTGAACTGTTCAAGGTTGTTGAGAATGTGGAAGCTATGAGGTTGCAGATTATTTTTGGTGAAAAGCCGGAGGCAGATGTTAGAGCTGTTTTGAAAAAGAACGGTTTTAAGTGGGCACCATCCCAGGGGGCATGGCAGAGAATGCTGAATCCGGCCGGCAAATACGCATTGAACCGAGTGAAAGAAGAGTTGGAGGTGATGCAGAATGACAATTAGTGAAGCCGGAAAAGGCATTGTAAGAAAGTCATACGGCGGACGAAAAAACACATATCGAATTGGATTTGTAAACAGGGACGGCGAAGAAGACGAGACGGAGCTGGATGCGGAAGACATAAATGATCTTGCAAAATTATGGAGTTCTCTTTGTCCGGAATTTAATTGCAAAGCAAATAGTGTCACATATGTGGAGGCTGTATAATGCCAGAACTTCTCACAGCAGAAATCGCCAATGAATACAGAATATTGGCAGAAAATCTTCCGGAAAATGGTAGGCAAGATACAGGCGAAAGAAGAGAACTGCGGCAAGAACTTCAAAGGAGGTGCGGACTATCGGAACTGCAGGCAATCAATATTTTGAATGGGTTTCATGTCAAAGACTACATAGCAATAAAAGAAAGGGAGTATGCAGAGAATGAGCGAAGAAAAGCAGAAAGAGATCAAGACACTTAAAGGATGGGAAGAAAGCGGGAAAAACTGGGATGATTTTTGCAAGCCTGGGGAGCTGGTGGACGAAGATGTCTACTGGTACTTCTTGAATATTTTGCCACCGAGAAATATGGGGGTAGGATATCTGCAGGTAGGAGAACCTTACGACAGTAGATTAAACCCGAAGACAGGAAAATATATGGCAACCTATTCTACATTCGTGAAAGTAGGGGATAAGGTATGGAAATATTGCGGAAATTGTTTCCCCGGAGAAAGCGTTGATATTGAAAGCGAGGACAAGAGATGATTGTTGGTTATTGCATCCTTAATGGAAAAAAGTGGGTCATGTTCGAGGACAAACAGTGCGCAGCTGGAGAAGTAAAGTTGACCGATGGATTCAAGGATAAGCTGATCCGTTGGAACAGTGATAAGCTGATCGGAATGGAAAGCATCAGCAAGGAAGAGATTGACTTGGGGAAAGTCGTGAAGCGCATGAGAGGAGCCAGACCTTGGCATCCTCTTCTGCAGGCTTTGAGAAAGGAGATGGAAGGATGAACGAAATTAAGATCACGCCGGAAGAAATCGGAATGGCTGCAGAGCTTATCCGAAAAGTAGCAGAAGGAACAACACAACCTGCAGAGCCGCTTACCAGTTGGGAAATTGCAAAAATTTTCCAGAGTACGCACACGAGAATTTTCAACCGGATTTCTCGGTTTTACAATACGGAAGCGTCCGAAGACGAAAAGAAGGAGTTCGAGATTGCGTATAGACCGTATAGAAACCAGAGAAAACATCCAATCTGGAAACTGAGTGAAAAAGGCTGCCAGCTTTACATTGAAAAGATATGTGCCGAGGAAAAACGTAGTAAGGCTTTCGTTGAAGGACTTGGGAAATTCAATGATTTAATCGCGCAGCATTTCCATGGAGTAAAAACGCAGGAAAATATCCTGATGAAGGGAAGATCCAGAACAGAGTGCAGTTACATAAAGAATCTGTTCGACCAGTTTATCGAAGGTCCGGCAATCGAGAACAGAGAAATCGAAGAGCTGGGGGCAAAATACGAAGAATTTTATAAGGCAATGGGCGGACTGAATGATGATGTAGCAGCCAAAAGAAAAGTAGAGGACTCGGTAATGGGAGTTGCAATCGAGGCAGAAATGCAGGGATTTATTTATGGATTCAAAGTATTTGAGATACTTTTGAATAGAGAATTAGCCACAGCATAGGAGGAAAAGAACATGGCAAAAGCAAAGTTTATGAATGATGAGTTTTCAGCAAAGTTCAAAGGAAAGAGAAAATTTGTTGCGGAGCAGATGGAAGCAATTAAGGATTATGCGGCAAGAGATGATATGCAGATCAACATTTGTCCGGTAATCCAGGAGAGACCTTCCGAAAAAAAGAATACTGAGGAGCAGATCACACCAACCCATTCCATCAGCGGAAACCTGGAACACGCAGTAGTGGCAATTTACGACAATGCCGGCATCCCATCATTCATGCACAGATTCCGCAAGGTGACAAATAAGGAGCTGTTTGGTGGAAGCGATAAAGCAAATGCAGCGTTTATCATTGGAGATGAAGAATACGATGAAATTTACATTTCTGTCTATGAGAACTGCGAAATTAACGGAAAGCCTTATAGCCTGCCAATGCAGAAGCCATGGACAGGAATTACCAATGATGAGGCGGCGAGAGCTTGTTTTTCAAAGGGAGAGGGATGGCATCTTATGACAAGAGCTGAATGGGGATTGCTTGCGAACCTCAGTTTGAAGAATGGTACTTTGCCACATGGCAACACAAACTACGGAAAGTACCATGCAAACCCGGAAGAACATGGAGAGTCAGCAGGAGAATCCGGAAAGACCAAAACCGGATCAGGACCGGCAACCTGGACACACGATCATACAGTAGAAGGCGTTCACGATTTGACCGGAAACGTATGGGAAATGGTAAGAGGCCTGAGAATAAAAGATGGACAGCTGGAGATGGCAAAGAATAACGATGCAGCATTGGACATCGATCTTACTCTTGAAGGAGATAACTGGGAACCGGTAAGAGATGATTCCGGAAAGCCTATTAGAGTAAGCGTTTCAGACGGCGGTATCAAATTCCTTGCTGAAAGTGATCACGAAGAGGGATACGATGGATGTAAATGGGAAGATGTTAATATTGATTGCGAGAGTGAAACACTGAAAGAGCTGGCTCTGTATCCTGGAGAGCCGGAAGCCTACTGCTATATTGATAGCACTGAGGGAGAATATTTGCCGCTCTGCGGGGGCTACTGGCGCTACACTTCCAGTGCTGGCGTGTTCTACGTGCACCTGCACAACCCTCGGACTAGCGCCAACGGCGGCCTCGGTTTCCGCTCCGCTTATTTTAGAAAACTGAAAACTGAGTAACTGATATGGCGGCTGGAAAGCCGCCGTTCATATATGAGAATGAGGAGAAAAGCCATGGAAGAAAGAAGAGATATAGTTTATATCGGAATAGATCACATTCATACGCACCCGGAGAATCCAAGAAAGGATCTCGGAGATTTGACGGAGCTGGCAGAATCGATGAAAAAACAGGGGTGTTTACAGAATTTAACGGTTGTTCCGGTAGAAGAACAGCCTGGAGAGTATTATGCGTTGATTGGGAACCGCCGGCATGGAGCATCAAAGTTAGCAGGCCTGGAAGAATTGCCATGCAGGATCGCTGAAGGATTAAGCCGAAAAGAACAGTTGTCAATCATGCTGGAAGAAAATATGCAGCGCAGCGATTTGACAATTTATGAGCAGGCCCAGGGATTTCAGCTTATGCTTGATTTGGGAGATACCGAGGAACAAATTGCTGAGAAAACTGGATTCAGCAAGACTACCATTCGCCGTAGGTTAAATATTGCGAAGCTAAACCAGGATGAACTTAAAAAGAAGGAGCAGGATGAAAATTTTCAGTTAACGCTGAAGGATTTATACGAACTGGAAAAAGTGAAAGATATTAAGACGAGGGATAAAATTCTCAGAGAAGCAACCAGTTCAAGAGACTTAGTGAGCAGAGCGCAAGCAGCTGCAGCAGAAGCTAAACGAAATGAAAATGCAAAAAAACTGAAAGAGATGTTGAAGAAGAAAGGCATTAAGGCTGCCCCGAAGTCAGCAGAAAATGAAATTTGGAGCGGAAAATGGAATACTATTAAGGAGTATGAGTTAGACAAAGACGTTCCGGAGCAGATCAAACTTCCAAAGACAGAAGAAGAAAAATTTTTCTTAGTATATTATCGTAGCTTGAGAATTATTACAAAAATTCCAAAAGGAAAGAAAGAACTTTCACCTTGGGAAAAAGAGCAAAAGGAAAAGGATCAGGCAAAAAGGAAAATCAAAGCGATATTAAAAGAAAGCAGTGCCAGAAGAAAAGAATTTCTGGAGAATATTATTTCGGGGAAAATCAGCCCGGTTAAAGATGAATCTGAAGTAAAAGAAAAGATATGGGAAGCTATGATGGCACTTGGCAGTTACATTTATGCAAGCACAGTGCGAGATTTCTATTTGAAAAAGAGCTACTATGAATCTTCACCAGAAGAGAAAAAAGCAGCAGATGAGTCAGCGGGAAAACTTAGTTCCTTACATCAGATGATGATTATTTTGCACAATTCAATGAAAATTTGCAACGAACCGTATGATTACAACTTGGTCTTTAATAAAAACAAAGGAGACGCACTCTTGAAAGGATATGAGGTGTTTGAGCCGTATGGTTGGTATTTTGAAGATGAAAAGGAACGTCAGGTGCTGGATGGAACATCTGAACTGTACAGAAAGGAGAAGAAAGAGTGAGCAGAAGACCAGAGATAACAGCTACGTTGTCTCTGGCACTTGAAAAGAAAATCAATCCGTACAATGATCCCCGGATATATTGGGCTAAGGAAGTGACATTTGATTACTCCACAAACCATGCAGTCAGAGTTGATTATATGAGATATAAACCGGTTAATAATACGGTGTCCGGAATAGAAAAAGGAGACTTTTACTGTTATGAAGTGAAATCATCTGTAGAGGATTTTCACTCGGGGCATGGCTTGAATTTCATCGGAGATTATAATTACCTGGTAATGCCGGAGAAGATTTACGCAACGATTTCATTGGAGGTCCCACACTACGTTGGTGTATATGTTTTGAATGGAACAGAATTAACCTGCATAAAGAAAGCCAAGAGACATGATCGGAGCAGACCAGTATCAGAAATGCTGCTTATGATGTTTAGATCAGCAGCAAGAGACAGGAGGCGGACATGCAGTGAAATTACGCAGGAATAATGAATATATGTTTCAAGTTGTAGAGTGCAATACTTATATGAAAAGAATTAAGGACGGAAAATATATCCGGCACTCTGAACAATACTCCGATGTTTATTACTATGTTGACGAAAATGCCGAAGAAAAGGAAAGAAAAGTAGAACCGGAAGAATGGGGCGGTAGCGATTTCGTAAAAACATATTACGAGGCAGTGGAGAAGAGATTTGTAGGCGTTGTCATAGGTATGAAGTTTATTACGCTGAAAGCAGAATTGTTTTGTGATAGTGCTTGCAGGCCAGATGGAATAGAAGTTGATTTTGTAAACCGAAATGATATAGAGCAGAAAAAGGTTGCCATTGTAGCATATGGGTGCAATAAAACAAGGCTTGTTCCGTTGGAACAGTTAAAGATCATAAGGAAAGTAGAGGAAGGCGAGACATGAAAACAGGTAAATATGCGAAAGATGGAAGAGAGATGCAGGCGGGCGATGTTGTACACTTCAGATGCAAAAATCATCCGCTGAGCGGAAAAGGTGTAGTATTCATGGGAAAGGAAATAGATGGCTTAGGAGAAGATCCGTTCCGCATCAGAGATACAAGAACCGGAAGAAATAATGGACGGATATACCCTTATTACGATGATGCAGTATATCGAATTGACGGAAGAGAGGGTGAGTAGTCATGGCAAAGCAGATGGTTTTGAACCGAAAGATGTACAAGGAAATTAAGAAAATGGACCACCAGGATATGTCCAACTACTTGTCACGGTATTACATGAACGCATACAACCAGGGCAAGGAAGACGCCGAAGGATTGAAAGCGGATGAGCTGAGAGAGATTCTTTTGAAAGTAAAGGGAATCGGACCAGCAAAGGCAGAGAGCATTATGGAAGCAGTTGGAAAAGCCCTTGCGGAAGAGGGGTGAGGGAGATGTGGCAGCGAGGAGACGAATGCGATGGCAAGTGCTATACTGATGAAGGAATATGTCCGAGAGCTGAGTGGTGCGATAAAACCAGAAAAGGTGAGTTTGCGGCAACAGTGCTGGCCGGATTCTTCTTTTTGGTGGTGCTGGTAATGCTGGCACCAGGAATGATCGCATTAAAATTGCTGGATTGGGTATATGGAAAATTATATTGGAGGGAGAGTTGACAAATGGAAGAAAAGAAGGTATGGTTAGAAGTGCCAAGATTTACTGGCGAAAATGTACCGGTGAATGTAGCTGCAAGAGTAATGAAGAAAGATCCTCAGTTTGTGAGACAGGGAATCATCCAGGGATTACTCACATTTGGAGTAGCTTTCAAGAAAGACGGAAGTAGCCAGTATGATTATTACATATCACCCATGAAATTCTGGCAGGAAACGGGTTATGTTTATGACGGAATTGAGGTATAAAATTGGTCTGAGAAGTGCTGAAAAAGTACCAAAATTGGTGAATAGGAAACAAGTAGGTAACAAAATGTTCGATATGTCTTAATTTTGCGGGCTTTACCGTTTATGTTGAGGAAGCTGCAAAGGCTGGTAAGTTCTAAGAAACACAGTAAAATCAAGGGCTATCGTGGTTTACAATGTTCCACGGTAGCCTTAAATTTTGCCACGTAGGACACAAACGGTAGGACGCAAATTTCCCGCCGGATTTAGATATAAAAAGAGGGTGTCTGGAATACAGACACCCTTAAGCGTTTTATTGTAACGGTTAGGATAATTTTGTTTGATTATGAGCTTGCCTTCTGTGGTTTTAGGGCTATCATATGATATAAATAATGCTACTGTTTTTTGGAACGTGTCGTGTTATAGTTAATGTAAATAAAAGAGGAACAACTGTCCACAAGTGGTTGACCTCGTAAATCTAGTTAGAAAATCCACCCTAGTACTCAGTCAAAGTTTTTGGGGTGGTTTTTCTATGTTCTAAAACATTATCTGATAAACGTAAATACGAATGTCAGTAATGCAAGAATGAACAGACCAAAGGTCATGAGGTCTTTAAAATCAAATCTCTTGTTCATCAGCACCACCCCATTCTATGTAAAATAAAATAGAGGTCAGCCACCCTGCAACACAATTGTTCCATGGTCTGTATTTTATCGTATCTTATGTAGATATTTTAAACAGGACAAAACTGTCTCGAGAAGTTGGCAGTATTCCGCGATTGGTTTCTATTGATAAGTACAATTTTATTGTGAATCATTTGGTGGAAAATGTAGATATAATAGAAATCGTCTTGTTTTGATGGTATACTGTAGTTGATCGTAATAGTAAAAGAATTGTATCCATGTTCATCAAAACTGCAGCAGAATCATACTAGAAGGTGTAAACATGCGTCTGATGAAAATGATGAAGAGTATATTCGCAGAGCATTACAACTTGGTGCAAATGAAATCAGAGGGTATAAAGAGAAGGCAGAGTACATGAAGAAATTAAATGAATTAGAAGTTTGACCGCAATTTGATCGCGTTAGCAAAATAAAAGCAAAAAACTGTAAATAACAATAAATAATTTTAAATTAAATACAATATAAGGAAAGCCCATAAAATCATTGGATAGTTGATACATCAGGTTAGCCTGTATACAATCCGGACATTCCAAACGACACCGCCCACCGGAGTTATGAGAGACAGGGCATTGACAGGGTATCAGAGATACATGAGGGGGATCGGCTACCACCAGCAGGACGAAAGAGCCGGGAATAATAAGGCAATGCAGGAGCAGAGCACAGGGGAGAATAAACGGCAGTATCAAATAATGAACATAAATACGAAAAAAGGTGTGGAATTATTTTTGAATTGTGGTAAAATGTTTTAGAACCTAAAAGAAGATATAAAATAAAATAGGGGAATTTATTGATAAGGAGTATTTTTCGTGACAGAAGATAAACGTTCTATTATTCAAATGGTAGCAGGCCTGATCGAACAGGGCAAAAAGAATCAGGATAAGATCGCATACAGCAAAATCCTGGATACATTTTCAGGGGTAGAGATTTCCTCTGAGCAGTTTGACAACATTTTAAAAGTTTTAGAAGATAACAAGATCGAAGTCCTTCGCTCAAAAAATGACATGGAGCAGACGGTTTCTTTGTCTGCAAAGGAGAAAGAACCGGATGAGGTGGATGACGAAGAGCTGGAAGAAAGTAAGATTCTTTTGGATATTGATGATGATATTGAGGAAGATTCCGAGGAAAATATCGAGGAAGATCTCTCGGTTATGGAGGGGGCGGATATCACGGATCCGGTACGTCAGTATTTAAAGACGATCGGACAGGTGCGTCTGCTTACCATGGAAGAAGAGCAAAAGATTGCCAAGCGGATCAGTGAGGGTGATCCGGAAGCCAAGAAGGAACTGATTGAAGCCAATCTCAGACTGGTAGTAAGTATTGCCAAGAAGTATGTCGGCAGGGGATTGCCGCTTCTGGATCTGATTCAGGAGGGGAATATCGGCCTGATGAAAGCAGTCGATAAGTTTGAGTACGAAAAAGGATTTAAGTTTTCCACATATGCGACATGGTGGATCCGTCAGGCAATTACCCGTGCAATTGCAGATCAGGCAAAGACGATCCGTGTTCCGGTACATATGGTGGAGACAATCAATAAGGTTGTCCGTGCACGCCGTACCCTGACACAGGAGCTGGGAAGAGAACCTTCTAATAAGGAAATTGCGGAGATGCTTGGCGAAGATGAAGATCGTGTAACGGAGATCATGAGTTTTAGTCAGGATCCGGTTTCCATGGAGGCTCCGGTAGGGGATGAGGACGATTCCCATCTGGGTGATTTTGTGCAGGATTCCAATGCGTTATCCCCGGAGGAGAATGCGATTGCGGAGATGCGTAATAAGCAGATTTCACTTGCCATGAAAGACCTGACGGATCGTGAGCAGGAAGTGATCACACTGCGGTTCGGTCTTGACGGAAATCAGCCGCACACGCTGGAAGAAGTGGGACAGATGTTTCATGTGACAAGAGAGCGTATCCGTCAGATTGAGGCAAAGGCACTGCGTAAACTTGGTGCACCGAGCAGAAAACGTATGCTGCGTGACTTTTTATAACAGGTATTTTGCTGGACAATTCTGAAATTACGGATGTGATTTATGATATGGTTTTTGGCAGGGAGTGAAACTATATGTTTTCAATGAAATCGACATGGAAAGAAATAAAAACAACAAAACCGGTGGATACGGCATTGGGAGATCTGTTTCCGACCTGTTGGAGCATATTGCTGCAGGGGCATGAGGAAGAAACGATGGAACAGATCCATGACAGGGTGCACATGGAGTGGGGCGAAGCATTCTGGTCCCAGCCACTGGTAAACTGTGCCAATATGCTGATGGAGACCGCAGAGAAACAAAAATTTCTGTTTGTACCTCTCTGGCATACGCAAAAAGAGGGGTGGATTCCAAAAGAGGATCAAAATGACGAAGAGGGTGTATGGCTGTTTACGGGAAATCCGGATGTGGATCAGCAGGCATTTATGCATTTTGATGACTGTGCATCCGTTCCACCGTATCCGTCTGCCGCTGTTTGCAAAGAACGAAGACAGGAAAAGAAGCGTCCGGCAGTTATTTTCTGTCCGGGAGGCGGATATGAGATGCTTTCTTATTATTCGGAAGGTGTGCAGCTTGCACAGCGCATGGAGCGTGACGGAGGCTATAAAGCATTTATTTTAAGCTATCGCATTCAGCCCAATACCTATCCGCAGTGTCAGATGGATTTGGCACTGGCTATTATGCATGTACGTGCACATGCACGGCAGTATGGAATTGACGAAAATCGTATTCTTGTGGTGGGAGCTTCTGCCGGTGGGCATTTGTGCGCAAGCACGGCAATGCTGCATGAAGAACTGAAAACAGAAATTTTTTGTGTGCATCCGGAGCTGGAAAAACTATATGGAAGGATTTCTGCGCGGCCGGACGGGGTAGGACTGTTGTACCCGGTGATCAGTTTTACCTCGGAATATCATGAGGGAAGCTGTCGCTATAATACAGGCGGGAAGTCGGATCTTCAGAAAAAACTGTCTGTAGAACTTCATGATCTGACCGGATATCCGCCAACATACGCTTATGCGAATCTCGATGACGGCTGTGTTCCGGCCAGCAATACGACCCGGTTGGACGCGGCACTTACGAAAGCAGGAGTGAAGCATCTGTGCGAGACTTTTCCGACGGGAGATCACGGCATCGGGTTAGGATATGCTACTTCGGCCAAAGCATGGAGCGAACATATGCTTCGTTTTTTCAACGAAACTTTATAAAAAAATCCGGTAAATATGGGAAGGGAGATGCGGTAAGAGCATCTCTTTTTTCATATTTTGAATTGTGCCCGGGCAAATACATGAAAAATTCCAGAAAAATTACCATAAAAATCTGATATATCGTAAAAAATCTATGAACATCTAAAAATTCTGGGAACTCTCCTTGAATTCTTCCGGTAGGAGGAAATATTTCCTGATGATAGAATAACAACATAAAACATCGGTGAACCATAAAACGGTTACGAGAAGGAGGAACTATTATGACGACCAAAAAGAAAAAGAGTCAGGGAATGAAGTTATTCCTTATGATTCTCCCATTTCTCATTTTGTGCTTTTTGTTTTCGTACTTTCCGCTGCATGGCTGGATCTACGCACTCTATGATTACAAAGCACCGCTGAAACTTTCCCAGTGTCAGTTCGTAGGATTGAAATGGTTTAAGACACTGTTTAGTAACAAGACGCAGGTAATGCAGCTGATTCAGGTAATGAAGAACACATTTGCAATGAGTTTACTCGGTATTGCAACTTCATTTCTCCCGGTACTGTTTGCCGTATTCTTAAACGAGATCAAATGCAAATGGTTTAAGAATCTGGTACAGACACTGACTACACTGCCAAACTTCATCAGCTGGACACTGGTTTACTCCATTGCTTTCTGTCTGTTTTCTACCACAGGTATGTTCAACACAGTGATGCAGAACCTTGGCGTAATCTCAGAACCGTTAAAGATTCTCGACAGTGGCAGGCATGTATGGCTGCAGATGATTCTCTGGAGTACATGGAAAGGCCTTGGATGGGGCGCAATTATGTATCTGGCAGCAATCGCAGGAATCGATCAGGAAATGTATGATGCGGCAAAGGTGGACGGAGCCGGACGTTTCCAGATTATCAAAAACATCACGATTCCATCCATTATGCCTACATACTTCGTAATGTTAATGCTTTCGGTAGCAAACTTCCTGAACAATGGTATGGATCAGTACTTTGTGTTCCAGAATGCATTTAACAAATCAACAATTCAGGTACTTGATCTGTATGTATACAACATTGGTATGACCGGACGAAGTTTATCCCTTGCAACGGCAATTGGTATCTTAAAGAGTATCGTCAGCGTAACACTTCTTGCAATTGTAAACTTCGTTTCGAAGAAGACACGTGGCGAGAGCATGATTTAATAGGAGGAAAAAGCAATGAAGATTAAAACAAGTAAAGGAGACCGCACATTTCAGGTAATCAATATTCTGATTTTTGCTATCTTTGCTATCATTTGTGCTTATCCTTTTTACTATCTGATCATCAACTCGATCAGTGCAAACGATCTGAGTGCAAGTGGTAAAGTAAATTTTCTGCCGCATGGTTTTCAGCTTGAGAACTATGTAAAAGTATTCCAGCTGAATGGTCTTGGAACCGCAGCAATGGTATCCCTTGGAAGAACTGTGATCGGTACAATCTGTACGGTACTTGCTTCCGTTTATCTGGGATTCATGTTTACCCAGCAGCGGATGTGGCACAGAAAACTGTGGTATCGTTTTATGGTAATTACCATGTACTTTAACGCAGGTCTGATCCCAATGTACATGACCATGAAGACCTTACATCTGACCAACAGTTTCTGGGTATACATCATCCCGGCAATTGTACAGCCGTTCAACATCATTATGGCAAAGACTTATGTAGAATCCATTCCGCCTGCATTGCAGGAGGCGGCAGAGATCGATGGAGCCGGAACCATGACCGTATTCGCAAAAGTCATTCTTCCAACCTGTAAACCGATTATGGCAACCATCGCCATCTGGTCCGCAGTAGGACAGTGGAACTCCTTCCAGGATACGTTGATTTATATTACAGACCAGAAGTTATATTCCTTACAGTATTTACTTTATACTTACCTGAATCAGGCAAGTTCACTGGCAACCATGGTACAGCAGTCCGGTGGAAATGTATCTGCCGTTGCGAACCTGGCAACCCAGCAGACACCGACATCCATCCGTATGACGATTTCCGTTATCGTTGTACTGCCGATTCTGTTCGTATATCCGATTTTCCAGAAATCCTTTGTCAAAGGTATTATGATCGGATCAGTGAAAGGCTAAAAGAAACACTTGTTTCTTTTACATACATTCATGTAAAATATTATAGAGGAGGATTTACAATGAAGAAAAAGAATGTACAGCGTGCGCTTGCACTGGCACTCGCTGCAACGATGCTCGCCGGAACCGTAGCAGGCTGCGGAAAAAGCTCAGACAGTGATTCCACACAGGGGGGCAAGTCATCCAATGGAAAATATGCCAAGGAGCTGACGATTGATGTGTTCGACAGTCAGGCAAACTTCCAGGGTGAGCAGACCGGATGGTTTGCAAAACTGATCAAAGATAAGTTCAATATCAAATTGAACATTATTGCACCAAACGTGGCAGGTGGTGGAGATACTTTATATCAGACACGTTCTGCAAACGGTAATCTTGGTGACTTAATTATCACAAATCTGGATTCCAGTCGTTTGAAAGATATGGTGACCGCAGGACTTGTCCTTGATATGAGTGATTATATTAAGGATGAGAAATATTTACAGGATCGTATGGATGCAATCAATACCGCAAGTAAACTTTCCGGAACGGATGGAGTATGGGCAGTACCGAGTGAAATTTCCAATCAGCCGGCAACTGAGCCTTGTGAGGCATCTGAGCCAACCAATGCACCATCTCTTCGCTGGGATGTGTACGGAGAAGTTGGATATCCGGAAATGGATACACTGGAAGATATGATTCCGGTTCTGGAACAGATGCAGGAAAAGGCAAAGGGAACCAGCAAAGACGGAAAAGATGTCTATGCGCTTTCTCTCTTCAAAGACTGGGATGGAGATACCATGCAGAATGCAGGTGCTTTCTGTGCTCTGTACGGATATGAGAACCTTGGATTTGCACTCGGCAAAGTAGACGGATCTGAAATCCAGAGTGTAATTGACAGCGATAGCATGTATGTACGTGCATTGAAGTTCCTGTTTGAAGCAAATCAGAAAGGACTTATTGATCCGGAGTCTACCACACAGAATTTCGATACGTTACAGACAAAGTTCCGTAATGGTGATGTATTATACAGCTTCTGGCCATGGCTTGGTGCCGGTGTATACAACACAACAGAGAATACTTCGGAAGGCAAGGGATTTGCCTCTGCGACAATTAAGGATATGAAGTGCCTGTCTTACGGTTCTATGCCGGATGGTAAGATGAGTGTTGGTATCATGGTCGGCAGCCAGACAAAAGACCCACAGAGAATGGTTGATTTTATCAACTGGTTATACTCTCCGGAAGGAATTGAAGCTTCTTCTGCACAGAGTGGTGGTAACTGTGGACCGGAAGGCCTGACATGGGAAATGAAAGATGGTAAGCCTGTACTTACAGATTTCGGTGTAAAGGCATTTGTTGATATTGACGAGAGCCTGAAAGTGCCGGATGAATGGGGCAGCGGAACATGGAAAGATGGTGTATCTGCATTGAACTTTAAGGCAAATGGTATCGTTGATACAGATCCGGATACCGGTATCTGCTACAACTATCAGAGATGGGATGATTATCTTGAGAAGACTTCTACCAAGTTAAAAGAAGACTGGTCAGCACATAATGATGGAGATACCACAGAGATCGAACACTTTGAGAAAACCGGTAATCTGTTAGTTCTTCCAGGAACAAACTATTCCACACCGGAGTACTCTACCGATATCAGTACCATCAAAGAGCAGTGCAAGCAGACAATCGTTGCAGATTCATGGCAGATGGTATTTGCAAAGAATGAAGCTGAGTTCAACAAGATCTTAAAAGATATGCAGGATACCGTAAAGGGTCTTGGATACGATCAGGTATTTGAAGTAGATAAGAAAGATTATGAAGATAAAGTAAAGTGCATCAATGATGTATTAAGCGAATCTAAGTAATTGGATAAAATCAGATAAAACCCTTAACAAAAGCCGGGTGCGTGATGCACCCGGCTTTCTTTTGCTTATAATCAATGATCCTGATTTTTACGGTATTCCGCAGGGCTGATATTTTTGCTCGCTTTAAATTTCTGGTGAAAATAATCAACATTTTTATATCCGACACTTGCCGCAATTTCATAAATCTTCATATCTGTCTGATCAAGCAGCTCGGTTGCTTTTTCAATGCGTACCTGATCCAGATAGGTATTGAAACGAACACCCATTTTCTGGGTAAACAGTTTTCCGAGGTAGGAACTGTTGTAACCAAACAGTGGGGCCAGAGTCTCTAATTTCAGCTGGCTGGCATAATTGTGATTGATGTAATTTAAAATATCATCGAACACACTTGCCGAGGAATTGCTTCCGATCGCGCGCATGATCATATCGAACTGTTCGTTAAAATACAATAGAATCTCGTACAGATAGTATTTATTTTCAATGAGTTCTATGATCGCCGCATTATGTACAAACGGGATACTGGTGTTGCTGTACGTGTGTGTGATCGCCTGTTTGATCTCCAGAAAAATATCTGCCAGAAAATATTTGATACTCGATACATCACAGTTACTATTAAAAAGAAACTGTCGCAGATCTTCGAGAACTTCGGAAATCCGGCGCTGATTACAGGTTTTAATGTAATCGGTAAGTAACGCGCTGTAATGTCTTGTTTTTTCTGCGTCCAGACTTGCGGAGGCGGAATTTTCTGCCGGCAGTTCCTCATAGGAGAGAACATGCTGGTTTTCTCCGCAGAAGAAACGCCGGGACAACAGCCGCTGGCACAGCTCGTAAGATTCGTGAATCTGTGAAAGGGAAGAAACCGTCGGTCCGTAGATTAGAAAGATCGTATCCAGCGGAGATCCTTTCTGCGTTCCCTTGTCATAGTGGTGCAGACAGGCATTTAACCGTTCCAGTGCAAAATTGCCTTTGAGTAATATAATGTCATGATTGTCGATATTGACATGCTCAAAGGAATTGTTGTCTTTGTTGGTGACACGCAGCAGATCACTGAAACTGTAGGAACGAAAATATGGCATATAGCTTTCGTAAATCAGCACCTGATAGATCGGATAGGAGAGCCCTAATTCCTGATAATCAATGGACGGGTTAAAATCATTTCCGGTCAGCAGATCGTATAGTACGGTGGTTTTTGCTTTTTTCAGGTACTGGTTGCGGGATGTCTCGCTGTTTAGCTGAAATTCAATTTTTTCGTGGACGTCCTGTACTGCTTTTTCCAGCTCATCTTCATCAATCGGTTTGGTCAGATAGTAGGAGGCACCAAATTGCAGTGCCGTCTGTGCGTACTTAAAATCCGAGTAACCGCTTAAGATAATAAATGCACCGGAAAATCCTTCACTGCGCGCTTTTTCCATCAGTTCCGTGCCAAGCATTCCGGACATCCGGATATCGAGAAGAACCAGTCCCGGGCGGTACTGGCGGATCATTTCCAGGGCATCTTCTCCGTTGGCGGCTTCCCCGCAGATACAAAATCCCAGGGTGTTCCAGTCAATGATATAGCGGAGTCCCTCTCTTACAATTTGTTCATCATCTACAATAAGTACGTTGATAATTTTGTTTGCCATGTTTTTCATCCTGTTTCCTAAATTGTTTTTGGTATTTTCAGCCGGACGGTCGTACCGGCTCCGATTGCGCTGTCAATCTCCATATAATATCCTTCCCCGTAGAACAGGGAAATTCTCTGATTGATGTTGTAAAGACCGATGCTGTGGGTATCGGAGGAAGGGTGGTTTCTGATTCGATCCCGCAGTGCGTCGAGTTCTTCGTTTGTCATTCCCTGTCCGTTATCTTTGATCGTGATCAGCAGGGTTGCGTCCGCAGAAGCAATCTGGATGGTGATCATACCGTCTTCCGTTTTGCTCTCAAGTCCGTGAAGAATTGCATTTTCTACCACAGGTTGCAGGAGCAGCGGAAGAATCTTGCAACTGTTGGTGTCGAGATCTTCGTCCACCTGAAGGGTGTAATTTACGCGGTCCCCAAAGCGGAGCTGCTGAATGGAGAGATACGTTTTGATATATTCGAGCTCTTTGGTCAGTGTGGTGAAACTTGTGCCGGTATTATCGAGCACGTAACGCATGGATTTTCCAAGCAGTTTAATGGAAGTTGCTACATTCCGGTTGCCACAGGAGAGTGCCTGCATCCGGATCGTTTCCAGAGTGTTATACAAGAAATGCGGATTGATCTGACTGGCAAGCATTTCAAATTCCATTTGCTGCTGCCGGTTGACCAGTTGCTGTTCCCGGATCCGTGCTTCATAAAACTGCGCTTCCTTATCGTGAATCGCATCCACGGTCAGTTTGAGGTCTTTAAAGGTATCGCTTAACTCATCATCACCGCGGAATTGTTCGATGATATTGTAATCGCCGAGGCTGGCACGGTGCATTGCTGATTTCAGGGTTGTAATCCTTGTGCTGAAATAGTCCGAAAAACAGATCATCAGAATCAATGGTACAAGCAGGGCAAGTACCAGAATCAGGACAAATACGGCAACGGTATGATTGATTGTTTTTAAGGCATCCGGGTCCACGGTCCGCACATAAAACAAATTGTTGGATTTGTAGGACTGCAGAGTTACATAGTTGACCAGACGCATCTGGTTTCCGATTTCTTTCGGACCGGTGTAGCGGTAAATATAGCCGGAAAAATCATCGGGAAACTCCATGTCTTTGCCGATCAGAACAGAGTCTGTGGCATAGATGATCTGGGTTCCGTCCAGACTGATGGTTGTTTCATTGCTGGACTGCTCCAGATGATTTTTAATGGTATTGCGGTCCAGACCGACAACCAGAAATGCCTGATATTTACTGGAGGCAACACCGATCCGCCGGATCAGTGTCAGTTCACGGTAAGGCTGCCGGACGATTGCCGTGTATCGCTGCAGGGAAGCCCATGTACTCCAGTTATTTCCCAGGGTTTTGCGCCATTCGTCCAGGACAAAATTCTGCTGATAATGAATATGCTCGGAATTTTGAAGGTTTGGATTGTTGGTATAAATCTGAATGCGGGCAACGGCTGCTGTATTCTCAAAATAAGTCTGGAGTGCCCGCTCCAGAGCCGTAAGCTGTTCCTCGATACCGGAATCCAGTGATTCTGCCGCAAACAGACTCAGACACTGATTACTGTTAAGCAGGGTATCGGAAGATGAATATACGGTAGTTGTGATGTCGTTTAAGGAGGAGGCAACACGCAGGCCATCTGCCTTCTCCAGAGATTCATAGCGGGCAAGCATCTGTTTTCGCACGCTGGCAATGGAAAAGATGCCGATTACCAGAAGCGGAAACATGCCTGCCAGCAGAAAAATACGAAGCAGCTGACTTCTGACAGAATGTGTATCATGTATTTTATTAATATGTAGTTTCATAAAATATCCTTTGTTATAAAATTAAGGGATAATACCGTCTGGCAAATTCTATAAATATTATAGTAAATTACGTCTAAAATTTCTAGTAGGAAAGCACGGATAAATTTTGTATAGTGTGGATAAGGGAAAATAAAACATTCGTATGGCGAAGGGAAAGAGAGGAAAATAAGATATGAAATTCAGTAATGGATGCTGGCTGCAGAAAGAAGGCTGCGCCTGCTTTTCACCGGCAGAAGTTTATTTTACAAAAATTGAAAAAGATAAAGTAGTGCTCTGTGCACCGACACATAAGATTAATCACAGAGGAGATACATTGGGCGGAATCAATCTTACGGTTGAAATTACCACTCCGATGCCGGAAGTAATCCGTGTAAAGACGTATCATTATAAGGGCGCAATTCAGGATGGACCACAGTTTGCATTAAATCTTCCCAAACAGACAGCAATTGATGCCACCGAAGATGATGAGAAGATTGTTGTAAAAAGCGGAAATGCAAAACTGGTTATTACCAAAGAGAACTGGTCCATGACTTACTATAACGGGGATAAGAAGCTCAGTACCAGTGCATGGCGTGATCTTGCCTATATGAAGACGGACTGGAAGGGTGATGCTTATGTAAAGAGCGCAGATAAGGATGCCTATATGAGACAGCAGCTTTCTTTAGGTGTGGGAGAGCTGATCTACGGTCTTGGTGAGCGCTTTGCCGCATTTACCAGAAACGGTCAGTCCATAGATATCTGGAATGAAGATGGCGGTACCTCCACCGATCAGTCTTATAAAAATATTCCGTTTTATATTTCAAACAAGGGATATGGTGTGTTTGTCAACCATACCGAGAAAGTATCATTTGAAGTGGCAACGGAAGCGGTCACAAAAGTAGAATTTTCTGTGCCGGGAGAGAGTCTGGATTATTTCTTCTTTAACGGACCGGATCTGAAGGATGTTCTGCGCCGCTATACGGATCTGACCGGAAAACCGGCACTTCCTCCGGCCTGGACATTTGGCCTCTGGCTTTCCACATCCTTTACGACAAACTATGATGAAAAAACAGTTATGAGCTTTATCGATGGTATGCTCGATCGTGGAATTCCGCTTAAAGTATTCCATTTTGACTGCTTCTGGATGAAAGATTTCCACTGGACCGATTTCCTGTGGGATGAGCGTGTATTCCCGGACCCGGAGGGGATGCTTTCCCGTATGAAAGCAAAGGGATTAAAGATCTGTGTATGGATTAATCCGTATATTGCACAGGAATCCGTGATGTTTGACGAGGGCATGGAAGGCGGATATTTCCTGAAGCGTCCGGACGGTTCTGTATGGCAGTGGGACATGTGGCAGCCGGGCATGGCAATCGTCGACTTTACCAACCCGGAGGCAAAGAAATGGTATCAGAAGAAACTCGAAGCATTGGTTGATATGGGTGTGGATTGTTTCAAGACAGATTTTGGTGAGAGAATTCCAACCGATTGCGTTTACTATGACAAGAAAAATCCGGAAAAAATGCACAATTATTATACCTATTTATATAATGAAGCTGTATTTGAAGTTCTTGAGAAAAAGAAAGGAAAAGATGAGGCAGTACTGTTTGCGAGATCTGCTACCGTAGGTGGACAGAAATTCCCGGTACACTGGGGCGGAGACTGCTGGTCTGATTATGAATCCATGGAAGAAAGTCTGCGTGGCGGATTATCCTTACAGCTTTCCGGATTTGGGTTCTGGAGCCATGATATCGGCGGATTTGAAAACACTTCTACCGCGGATGTCTATAAGAGATGGTGTGCGTTTGGTCTGCTTTCTTCTCACAGCCGTCTGCATGGAAGTACATCATACCGTGTGCCGTGGGCTTATGACGATGAGGCCGTGGATGTGCTGCGCAGCTTTGTACGCCTGAAAGCACGTCTGATGCCATACCTGTGGAAGACCGCGCTGACAGCACATAACGAGGGAATTCCAAGCATGCGTGCGATGGTTCTTTCTTACACAAATGATAAAATGTGCAATTATCTGGATAAGCAGTATATGCTCGGCGACAGCTTACTAGTTGCTCCAATCTTTAACGATGAGGGAATTGGAGAATACTATCTGCCAAAGGAGAACGGCATATGGACCGATTTCTTCACCGGCAGGCAGCAGGAAGGCGGAGACTGGTATACCCGCACATATGCTTATACGGAGATTCCGCTGATGGTACGTCCGAATACGGTACTTCCGCTTGGAAACAGCGAAGAGGGACCAGAGTATGATTATGCCGATCAGGTGACATTCCGTGTATATGATGTACAGGATGAGGCAGCTGCTGAAATCTACGATATGGATCAGAATAAAGTGGCTTCCATTGTGGTAAAACGCATAGAGGATAAGCTTGTGATCGACTGCGACAGCAAAAAGCCGTTTACCGTAGAACTGGTTAATACCGGCATTTTAGATGTGAAGGGCGCAAAGGCATCCAAAGAAAATAAAAACACCATTCTTCGTGACTGTGAGAGCCACATAGAGTGTATACAGTAAAATCAGGTAAGAGGAAAAATTGATGGATAAAGTATTGGAAAACCGGATCTGTCTTCTGATCAAGGAAATGACACTGGAAGAGAAAACCGGCATGATCCACGGTGCGGGTCTGTTTCGCACCGCGGGGGTGGAAAGAATTCATATTCCCCCTTTAAAGATGTCCGATGGACCGATGGGTGTGCGCAGCGAGTTTGTCAATGATCAGTGGATGCCGGTCGGAACACCAGATGATTATGTGACATATTGTCCGAGCAACAGTGCGATTGCGATGACATGGAACCGCAAACTTGCACGCAATGCAGGAAAAGTGTTGGGAGAAGAAGCACGCGGAAGAGGCAAAGATGTGATTCTTGCTCCGGGTATTAATATCAAAAGAACACCTGCATGCGGAAGAAATTTTGAATATATCAGTGAAGATCCAAGACTGACCAGTGAACTTGCCGTTCCGATAGTTCGTGGAATCGAGACGTCTGATGTGGCAGCATGTGTAAAGCATTTTGCAATGAACAATCAGGAAACCGAACGGCTCTGGGTAAATGTGGAAGCGGATGAGCGTACAATGCGTGAAATTTATTTCCCGGCATTTCAGGCGGTTGTACAAAAAGCGGGTGCAAAGTCGATCATGGGCTCTTATAATCTGATCCGCGGAACACATGTCTGTGAAAACAAAGATATTATGGGAACCGTACTGCGCAAAGAATGGGGATTTGACGGAACCATTATCTCTGACTGGGGAGCCGTACATACAACAAAGGGGACCGCAGAGGGACCGCTTGATATCGAAATGTCGGTAACCAGTGATTTTGATGACTATTTTCTTGCGAATCCGCTGATCAGCGAAATCCGAAAAGGGCATATAGATGAGGCCTGTGTGGACGAAAAAGTGCGCAATATTCTGCGGATGATGGTACGTCTGCATATGATTGAACTGACAGAAGTACCGGATTCTGATGGAAAAAAGAAAATTCTGGTTCAGAAGAACAAGAACCGGAAAGCGGGAAGTTATAATACGGCAAAACACCGTTTTGAAGTTTTAAAAGTAGCAAGAGAATCGATCACACTGTTAAAAAATGAAGACCGGAAACTTCCGCTTGATCCTGCAATCGATAAAGTTCTTGTCATTGGGCAGAATGCAGTGATTTCACAGGCTATGGGTGGCGGAAGTGCGGAGATTAAAGCTTTGTATGAGATTACACCACTGCTTGGAATCAGCAAGTTTCTCGGTGGAAACTGCGAAGTCCGTTATGCCAGAGGATATGATATTCCGGCAAAAAAGGAAAGCGATCATAACTGGCAGGAAGACAGCCTTGATGCAAGCAAAGCGGCGGCTGAGACAGCAAAGGAAACCGAGGACAGTGCACGTCTGCGGAAAGAAGCTGTGGAACTGGCAAAAGAATATAAGCATGTCATTTATGTGGGTGGTTTAAATCATGATCAGGATCTGGAAGGACAGGACCGTGCGGATTTAACCCTGCCATACGGACAGGACCGGCTGATTACAGAGCTTCTTGAGGTTCGACCGGATATGACAATTGTAATGCTTGCCGGAAGTCCGGTTTCCATGAAACCATGGGCGGACAGGGCAAAGGCAATTGTTTGGATGAGTTACAGCGGTATGGAAGGAGGCACTGCGCTTGCAGAGGTATTGTTTGGTGCAGTAAATCCTCCCGGAAAACTTGCAGAAACGCTTCCGGAAGAGATTCCGGAATGTTTCCGGAAAGAAGCGTATTTCCCGGGAAGACCTCTGACAGACGAAGAGAAGAAACATATGAATGCACATTTGACACAGACCTATGCAGAAGGCATCTTCGTGGGATACCGTTATTACGAAAAGAACCGGATTCCGGTACAGTTTTGTTTCGGACATGGATTGTCTTATACAGACTTTACCTATGATAATTTAAAAATTGAGGAAATTCCGTCCAAAGCGCGTGCCAATGGATTTGATGTACAGCTTCAGGTGCGCAATGTAGGAGCACTGGAGGGAAAAGAGACGGTTCAGTTGTATCTTGGAGAGAAGACGGTTTCTCCGGAAAACCCGGTGAAGGAACTGAAGGCATTTGAAAAAATCTGTCTTCGTCCGAGGGAAACCAAGACCGTGCTTTTGAAAATCACGATGGAAGATTTCATGCATTATGATGAAGCTGCCGGAACATGGAGATTAAAACATGGGGATTACCGCATTTATGTCGGAAGCTCCCTGCAGGATATCCAGTTGACACAGGATATTACGATATAAGCAGCAAATGCCGTGCATCTGAAAAGATGCGCGGTTTTCTTTTTTCTTTTCCCATGCTATGATGGAGACAGAAAAAAGAAAGAGAGAACAAAACATATGGGATATATATTGGAATTGAGAAAACAGGTAGGTCATCGGCCGTTGATTATGACCTGTGCAGGAGTGCTGCTTTTGAATGAAAAAAGGGAGTTGCTTCTGCAGAAACGTGCAGACAACGGGTTATGGGGATATCCCGGGGGTTCTATGGAACTCGGGGAGAGCTTCAAAGACTGTGCCAGACGGGAAGTACAGGAGGAAACAGGACTGATCTGCGGAAACCTTGAACACTTTATGAATGTCTCCGGAGAAGAAGTACATTATGTCTATCCAAACGGGGATGAAATTTATGCCGCAGAAGAGATCTTTTTATGCCGGAAATTTTCCGGACAGATCATCTGCCAGCAGGAGGAAGTAGAAAAACTTTGTTTTTTCCGTATGGATGAACTCCCATCGAAAGAGCAGATCAATCCCAATAATTATCCGGCAATCGAACGGTTAAGGAGAATGATGGATGAGAATTGCACAACGGGAAAAGGAAATTTTACAGAAGGTAGAAGAAAAGATTGCTAGGGGACCTTATGAGGCTTCATGGGCATCGCTGTGTGAAGCGCAGATGCCGCAGTGGCTGGCGAAAGAAAAACTCGGTATTTTTATACACTGGGGTGTTTACAGTGTTCCGGCAAATTCCAATGAGTGGTATCCGCGCAACATGTACAAAGAAGGAATGCCGGCATATGAGCATCACAGAAAAACTTATGGATTGCAGAAGAACTTCGGGTATAAGGATTTTATTCCGATGTTTCGGGCTGAACATTTTTGCCCGGCGGAGTGGATGGAACTGTTTCAGGCGGCAGGAGCCGGTTATGTGTTTCCGGTAGCGGAACATCATGATGGATTTCAGATGTACCGGAGTGATCTTTCCGATTGGAACGCGGTCGACATGGGACCGAAACGGGATGTTCTCGGGGAACTGAAAGAGGAAGCAAAAAAGCGGGGAATTCATTTCTGTACATCTTCCCACCGTGCGGAACACTGGTTTTTCCTCGGAAATGGAAAAACGTTTGACAGTGATATCCATGAACCACTGAAAAAAGGGGATTTTTACTGGCCATCCATGCCGGAGGCAGATCCGGAGGACCTGTATTCCAGACCGTATCCGACAGAAGAGTTTCTCGATGACTGGCTGGCACGGACGGCAGAACTTATCCTTAATTACCGTCCGCGCCTGTTGTATTTTGACTGGTGGGTCCAGCATGAGGCATTTAAGCCCTATTTAAAGAAACTTGCCGCGTTTTATTATAATTGCGGAGCGGAATGGGGGACGAATGTTGCCATCTGTTACAAGCATGATGCGATGGCGTTTGGCAGTGGAATTGTAGAAATGGAACGTGGCGGCTTTGCGGAGGCAAAACCGTATCCGTGGCAGACAGATACCGCAATTGCAAGAAATTCTTGGTGCTATACGGATACACTGATCTATAAAACAAGTCAAGAAATCATCTGTACGCTGGTGGATGTGGTAAGTAAAAACGGAAATCTTTTATTAAATGTCGGACCGAAGGCGGATGGCACGCTTCCGGAAGGAGATAAAAAGATTCTCCGGGATCTGGCGGACTGGATGGCGGTGAACCGGGAAGCCATCCATGGAGCAAAGGTATGGAGAAAATCGTCCGAAGGTCCGACAAAGATGCAGGAGGGACAGTTCTCAGATCAGAAAGAGATGGTCTATACGCCGCAGGATTACCGTTTTACAGTGAATCATGGAAATATTTATGCCATTGCGTTAAAGTGCCCGCAGGATGGAAACTTTTGCGTTCAGTCTCTGGCAGAAAGCAGTGACCAGAATCTCCCGGAATTCCATGGGATTATCAGACAGGTAGAAGTTCTTGGATATGAAAAATCCCCGGAATGGAAAACGGACGCAGAAGGTCTGCATGTGAAGACCTCCGGTTTTTATTCTGAATTTCCGGTCGTGTTAAAAATTGTTGTTTCTTAAAATTACCGCAGAAGAGAAAAATTTCCAGCTTTGTTACTTCTTGCCTTTTGCTACAGAGAATGGTAGGATAAGACATAGAATGAGTTACAAAGGATCAAAACACATATAAGTGGGGGAATTCTTATGAGAAAAGCAAAGAAATTAATAGCCGGAATCATGCTTGCATGTATGTTTATTGCGGGAACTGGTGTGGAGCCGTCAGATGTGTATGCGGCAGGAACCACTGCCGGTTCGCTGGAAATGAAGACTGCCAGTGACTCCATCAATTTAAATGCGGGACAGTCATTTGATGTGACATTTTCTGTCAATGCGGAGACTTCCGGATTCGGAGGATACCTGACTTATGACAATTCAGTATTTACTTCGGTTACGGTAGTTGTTGACGGGGGCACCACATCCGGAAAGACAGACAATAACGGAGAGTGGAAGGCTTCTTATAATGGGTACACACATTTTCTGTCCGTGGATTATTATAAAAAGGATGCGGCAGGAAATACAACCGGGCAGATTGCAGACCCTGTGAAAGTGACAGGATCATCCATTGCCACACTGAAATTTACATCGGCAAAACCGGTGATTAAGACGGATATTACCTTTAGCCCGTCCTATCTTCGGACAAATGGAACGGATGTGGAATTGAAAACGCAGAAACTCACACTGACCAATTCCCAGGCAAAGGCCGTTACGCTATCTCTTGGAATTGTAAAGGGAAACGGACGGATTTCCGTACCGGTGTATTTTTCCCGAAATGACGGATTTAATAAAATTAAGCTTAGGATTACTTATAATAAAAATATTCTTGCTTTTCAGTCCATAACACTGGCACCGGAAGTGCAGTCGACACTTACACAGAGTGATTATAATATGTCTTCCTACGGAGGATATCTGACAACGGAATATACCGCAACAGCAGATGTCAATACTTCAGGAAATCTGATGTACATTGATTTTCAGCTTGCGAATGGGATGACAGCATACTCCAATAATGGAATCAGTACAGATGTTACGGTTGCCATAGAATCTGTAGAAGACCAGCAGGGAGATATCTTTTCCTATAATTCGGCGACCTCAAGTGTGACGATCACGGATCAGGTACATACGCTTGGAGATGTGAGTGGTGACGGGAAAATTAATCTGGTGGATGTGTTATATGTCATTCAGTATTATAACAACACGAAAACATTTACAAACGCGGAAAAGACTGCGGCAGATGTAAACCGTGACGGAAAAGTGGATCTGACGGATGCTTTAAAAATCCTTCAGTATTATAATGGAGCCATTAAGACATTGTATTAAACAAAGGAGAAATTATGTATTGCAGAAAATGTGGAAGAGAGATTCCCGATGATTCGGTTATGTGCGGATATTGTGGAACACCTGTAAACCCGGATAATCCGTATACTTATGGTGGAACACCGCAGAATATGGATGAAGGTGCAAACGGGCTTGGAATTGCCTCCATGATCCTTGGGATTGTTGCCATTCTGCTGGCATGCTGTGCCGGAGGAAAATGGCTGACATTCTTTGTCGCTGCGGCAGGCCTGATTCTTGGAATTATCGCATTACAGAAGCCAAAGTACGGAAGCAGCAGAGGGATGGCACTTGCAGGGGTGATCTGCAGTGTGATCGCGCTTCTTATGAAAATTATTGTGATTATTTTACTGGGGGTAGGAATCGGGAGCTTCCTGTATTCCCATATGTTTCACTTTTAAAAGTCCCATTCTGATAGATGGGAGTTATTCATAATATAACCGAAAGTTATAATAAAAATAGTGCTTGACAAACACAGATTATAGTATTATGATCTAAACAACACAAAGAAAGTAGAAGGTTTTCGAGATATGAGAAGACAGGCGTTATCGCTTTTAGTGGAAAATAACCCAGGTGTGACGAGCCGGATATCCGGATTGTTCAGTCGCCGCGGATATAATATTGACAGTTTTTCATCCGGTGTGACTGCAGATCCGAAATATACCAGAATTACAATTGTTGCCAGTGGCGATGAACTTATTCTGGATCAGATCGAGAAACAGTTACTGAAACTGGAAGATGTGTTGGATATCAAAAAACTGGAACCGGGATTTTCTGTTACCCGGGAGCTGATTCTTGTAAAGATCCGCGCAAAGGATACTGAGCGTCAGCCGATCATGAATGTGACAGAGATTTTTCATGGAAAGATCGTAGATGTCACAAACGATTCCATGGTAATTCAGCTGGTAGGACATCAGGATAAACTGGATGCCTTTTTAGATCTGCTGGATGGATATGAAATTCTGGAACTTGCGCGTACCGGAATTACGGGACTTACCCGTGGATCGTCGGATGTCCGTTTTTTGGATTAGTTACGGCTACTTATTAAAAATATTTTTTTATATAAGAGTATACATATTTAGGAGGACAATGATATGTCAGAAGCAAGAATTTTTTATCAGGAAGATTGTAACCTTTCATTACTGGATGGAAAGACAATCGCAATCATCGGCTATGGCAGCCAGGGACATGCACATGCATTAAACTTAAAGGAGTCCGGATGCAACGTCATTATCGGTCTTTATGAGGGAAGCAAGTCCTGGAAGAAAGCCGAAGAGCAGGGATTTAAGGTATACGTCGCAGCAGAAGCTGCTAAAAAAGCTGATATTATCATGATTCTGATTAACGATGAATTACAGGCTGATATGTACAAGAAAGATATCGAGCCAAACCTTGAGCCAGGTAACATGTTAATGTTCGCACATGGTTTCAATATCCATTTCGGATGCATCAAGCCACCAAAGGATGTCGATGTTACAATGATCGCACCTAAGGCACCAGGACATACAGTACGTTCTGAGTATCAGGCTGGTAAGGGAACTCCTTGTCTGATCGCTGTTGAGCAGGATGCTACCGGAAAGGCATGG